>Ga0222708_1000350_pt1 | contig 12307 bp, 15 predicted proteins | sample AntAcemetage1576_FD_179806 | JGI IMG/M metagenome (GOLD analysis project Ga0222708, IMG submission 179806) | Saline water microbial communities from Ace Lake, Antarctica - #1576 | ecosystem: Environmental > Aquatic > Non-marine Saline and Alkaline > Saline | place: Antarctica: Ace Lake... | reverse complement strand
TATATTCTAGAAGGAGGAATTCCAACCGTTATATAGTTGAGTGATTTGAGGCTGTGTAAGTTTTTGAAAGTATACCACTACAGTATAAACTGCTCCCAAATATGGGTCTCTCTTTTGCGGTCTACCTCCTTGTCCAATAGCAGTTCCTTCATCCGGATTTGTAGAAGGCGTGAAGTCGTTTTGAACCGCAGTACCCATAGTAGGTGTATCAAATGCCATTTGTACTTCTACCATATTTGTTCCTGGGGAGTAGTAATCTCTTGTTGATATCTGTGTGTGCATAGTACTATACATTTGTGCTTCTGATAACTCATCCACTCCTGCTCTTATCCAGGGGGTTGTCGCACTCTCCGGTCTTCCCCTAGTATCAGTTATTGCTGAGTATATAAGAAATTCGCCGTATGTTCCGACAGGATAAAGAACATTATTAACTAAGAACGTTATCCATTGATAAGGTTGATTTGCTAATTTGCTTATTAATGTACGCTGAACCGTTGAAAAGCCTCCAGAATAAGTATATCCTTCGTGGCAAAAGATTTGTTGTGTGCTGCCTCCTCCATTTGTTGGATTAAAAGCAACAAACACTGTACAGTTCTGTAGGTGGGGTATTAATGTGTCATAAGATCCTAATCTTCCAGAAACAAAATTTCCAGCATTCTTTCCCAAACTATCTAATCCAAATGTAGGCAATAAAAATGCAGGATTACCACCTAACGAACTAGTTAACGTTCCGTTTGTCTGTGATCCTTTATTGTATAACTTGTTAATCTGGTTTGTGTTTATAATCTCCATATTAGAAGGACTTGAATCTTGTAAATCCCACCAGTAGTCCGGGGTAACAGTTCCTCCTAATGTTGGATCCCATCCACCTCCTGCTGCTGATGGTCCTTGTTGAAATGCAAATGGTTGAAATATTGACATATGTTATGAAAGATTTTGTACTGCTGTTCCGTAAACTGTTGAACCAAATGATACAAGTGTGATAATATCTTTACCCCCTGCTGTAATGGTTGGAGCTGTTCCTGCTGCCCAAAGTATACCTGAGAAAGAAACTGTTTGTGTTGCTGTATTGTCGATTACAATTGAAATCGTTTGAGATTTAACTGAGTCAACATTGGATGGTGAAATCGTTGTTGCACCACTAGGTGTTACTGTAAAGAAATTTCCTAACGAAAAGTCAATTGAAACTGCTCCTGTTGTTCCTCCTGTTATGATATCAGCTGTTACTCTACTTTTAAAGAGAGTTGGATTATTACAAACTACATCACCGGATACTGATAAAGAACCTGTTATTTCTAATCCTCTTTTAAAAGAAGGAGTTCCTTCTTGAGGTACTTGTAACCACTCCACTTCATTATAGGATGGTAAATCATAATCGCTAAAAGAAGAACCGCTAATGTTGGTTTTTATTAGTAACCCAGTATCAAAAGTACCAGCGTCATCATATGCATTTAGAGTAACAAATACCTCAGTAGCCTCTGTTGCGTATATTCCTGATTTACCAGTGCTTGGGGATTGAGAAAGGCTAATATCATGGTTATAATCGGTTACTCTTATGCTGTTGTTAGCACCTGGTGTTTTAGCTTGAATGTTAACTCTATTGCTTTTAATGGTTGTTTCTAGACCTTCCATATACACGGTACCATTATCAGATTTTATGTAGATCTGGCTACCCGTACCTGTAAAGTTATCCTGGAGATTAAATCCCCCACTTCCATTAGTATTAAAACTTCCGTAAGCTTTACCATTAAAATCAAAACCTCCCACTACTGCTTGGGCACTACCGCTTAATCCGACATTTAATTGTTTAGCCCCGTTATCGTAAGGAATATTAACGTTTCCATTAATTTGAGTATTACTATTAAATGTTATATTTGTTCCATCATCAGATATATTTGAATCTAATAATTGATTTTCTATTCCTAACCTAGGAATTACATTAGTAGTAAGTAAAGCTTCAGACCCTTTTAGTCCTAATGGACCAGTTATAAGGTTAGCACTCAATCCTCCTTCTTCTACTACTGTCCAAAAATCACTATCTCCATTCCATTCAAATGATGCTGTTGTAGCTGAACCTGAATCAAATACTTTTATACCTGCGAATTGTAATGTGGGTGTATCTGCATTTAATACGATGAATGCGTCTCCAATAATGGTAGCTGATCCTGTTACATAATTTAAATGTCCAATGGAAGCACTTACTGCATTGATAGAGTTAAAAGTTTGATCTCCTCCAAAAGTATTATCTACATTTGTTTTTGCAAAGAGCTCTTGTCCATCAACATAAGAGGATGATATACTTGTTAGAGCACTTGTTGCTGTTGCTGCATTTCCGGTTGTGTCTTGATCCCATATTGGTACCACACCTACTAGACCGGTGTATGGAGCTGTGTCTGCATAAGAGCTTGAAAGACTTGTTCCTGCATAGGAAGAGCTTGTCGCTAATGCTGCCAATGCAACTTCCCCATCAACTCTACTACCTATTAGATTTCCCGTTGTTAGAGACACGTCTATTTGAGATGACCCTGATACTGTACCTGCTGGAAGAACTGTAGGGGCATAAGAAGCACTTGTTGCTGTACCTGCTGTTGTGGCGTAAGAAGAAGATATGGCTATCTGAGCAAAGTCTGATGTACTAGCATTATCTGCCTGTGTAGCAAAAGATGCCGAAATATCTAAGTTTGTGATTACTGACCCTGTACCGTCTGTTAATACTGAACCACTTATTTGAGTCAGTTGTTGAAAGGTTTCATCAATAAGGAGATTCGTTAAATTAATTCCCATAGTATTTTATATATTAGTTTGGAGGATATTGTTTATATCTAGCATCGTAGATCGGAATACCGGCTCTTTCCATTATAGATGTAAAAGGACTTTTTCTAAATACAAATCCATTTTTATACTTATTATTATAATTAGGATTTTGCTCGTATAATTTATTAGAGTTATTTATTTCTGGGTATAAGCCTTGCTCTTCGATTATGTATTTTGTAAGTCTTTCTGCATAGTAAGACATTTTATTTTCTATTGATTGTCTTTTAAGATTGTAAAGCTCTCTTTCTACACCCTCGCTATTTTCACCTCCCATCGGCTTAATCAAACCGTTGTTCCGACTTCTTAAATAAATTGCATCTAATGAATACCAGTAAGATGCATAAATTAAATAATCCTGTATGTAGTCAGTTAGAAGAGTTTTGTAATTAGCATTCTCTTCATTATTTATATCTCCGGAATCTACTAACGTAACAAGTTTTTGGTATAACAACGTGCCCACAATAGCCTGTAACCCTATATCTTGGGATTCTCTAATAGCGTTTTTTATAAGCTCTGTATCAATATTGTTATTAATATCGGTGTACGTTCTTAAGAATTGTTCAGATATTAAAAAAGTTTTTGTCATTTTATATTATTGTTTCGTCGTTAATATTTGAATCTTCGGCATCTGTTACTTCTACAGAGGTTGTAATTTCTTCTTCAGTTCTACCATCCTGATATAGTTGTTTGGTTTCAACTCCTATTACTATATCTGGGAAATTAACCTGTAATAAGTTTTCAAAGCATTTTAACATATCTTGCTGGAGGGGTGCAATAACTGTATTTTGAAATAATAGATATGCATCGATAACTTCATCTCTTCCCCCTAATTGTCCAGGAGTTTTAATTCCGAGCATCATTGGAGAGGTAATTCGATGGGCAGTTAATATCTTTTGCATAGACATTTCATTTACCGTTTCATAATACCCGTCGTTTCCGTTATTAGGTATTGGTTCTATTTTGGGTGCATTCTCTGGTGAATCCACATCCATATACATTACCGAGCCTGCATTATTTGTTCCTGCATAATTAGCTCTCAACATAGCTTCTACGGCAGCTACTTCATCATCCGAACCATTAGTAAAAGTTGTAATAGCTAGTGATGGAGCTAGAGAGTTTTTAATATTGTTAACGTGAAAATTATCAACTTCTTTATCTAGTTCAATTACTTTCAATGCCCCATTGTATACCGGTAGCGTATAGTATTCCATTCCTGGACGATAATTCTTACTTACGTATATTTGACTAGGTTCATCTTGTTTTGAAGCTGGGTTGTACGATGGTATTTCAAATACATTTTCATCTGTAGATAAAAGTAATCCTCCTTTTTTAGCCCATTCCGAAGATATAAACCAGGCTGGTATCTCTCCTCTATAGTTTTTTTCTTTAGCTCTAATGTGAGAATAATCAATGTGATAAACTTCAGCTATTGTAGATCTATCCATAGACCAGATAACCTCCATTGAAAAAGCACCGTGTAAATAAAAATCTATTGCGGTCTTAGTAAAAATATCATTCCAAGTCTCGCCTCTGTTATTGGCTTTATTCAACGCAAAGTCGAAATTAGAGGTTAATCCTCCTCCTATAATATTCTCTACTATAGCATTTATACAAGCAGCATTTATACTTGAGTTGTTGTATAAGTCGATTAAGTACTGAGGAAATAAATTGCCTTCTCCTGCCTTAATATACTTATTATGTTTTGATTCAGAATTCTTAACCCAAGGAGTAGAGCCCCTTTGTACCGATAAAAATTTCTGTTTTTTGATTGTATCTTTCGTCATTATTTGTGGTAGGTTATATATGCTCCTGTTTCATCTGGGCCTGTATACTGAATGAATGTTACTGTATCTAGTCCTTGAACTGTTGCTCGGTCTTCATCAATTTGCGTTAAATCTACTTTTGCTTTGGCTGACCATATTCTATCGGCTTCTGCCCATGTTTTGTTGTAGTTTCCCCATGTGTGTATTCCTATCGCTAGGTATTCTCTAATTTTGACTGAATATAGTCCTCCGTATGCTGGTAGATCTGTTGTTAATACCTGAAATACTATTCTAGGATAAGCCGGGGTTGGTACATTAATTAACGTAGCAGGTACAATAGTTTCAGATTTGTCGTAGTCTTGTATCATTAAAAGCTCTATTTTCCCTGAAGGTAATAAAGCTAGTGATGATGAAACTTCTGGCCAAACCGTTTTTGTTTGTATACTACCTGAATTGTAGAAATTTAACATCCTAATATTTTTTTATAAGATAGGAAAAAAGAGGGAAAGAACCTAATCTACCCTCTCTCCTAAAAGTTTAATTTACCCTAAAGTTATACCTACCAGTGCAGTAGATAGATCTCCTCCTGTAGTATCTATTTCGAATACCGGTGCTGGTTCCTGTCCTGTGAAAGAAAGGCTGTATCCATTTAAGTCTCCGAATGCAGTTCCTGATCCTCCTGTTCCTCCGCTTACAGACATTCCTCTGTATCGTCCTACTAGAAAGTATTGACCTACTCCGTCGTCTGTTCCGTTATTTGTTTTTACTATAATTTTCAAATCAGGATTTTTAGCTAATTCGAAAACTTGGTTTCTTACTGATGTTTGTAGTTTTTGCATTTGAATATCTACCTGTTGTTCAAAGAACAAAGATCCATTTTCTAAAGAAGCGTTAGGAGTCTCTAAGAGTTGTCCAACATTTCTAGGTAATTCAAATTCAAAAAACTCACCAGTACCAGTAATCTCAGTAATTGCTCCAGCTGTTTCTGCTACTGCAGTAATAGACCCACTAAGAATAAAAACCGAAGTTAATCCTCCTGTGTTCGCTCTACAGCCTAGCGTGTAGCCTGATGTTATGTTACAAGTTGCCATTTAATTTTTCTGTGGTTTTAAGTTAATAAAAAGGGGGTGGTTAAGACCCCCTGATTATGTATTAGTCTAAATCGTTTGAAACGTAATATTCTGGGTGACCAATTTGAGTCCCTATCTTGTTTCTCAATCTATACTTTAAAGAATCATCATCCATGCTAAACCATAACTGGAAGTTATTAGTGTCACTTGTTAAGTCTGTTCCAACTACCATGTCAGAGGCTGGTCCAACTATTACTCTTTCAGAAGATCTTAATCCGTATATTCCAACAATTTTAACGTTTGGATATCCAGGGAAAGGAACTTCGTAGAATCCACCTCTTTTCTCTACAGTTGTAGGGTCGAAGTGAAATAAGTTCTGTGTTGTTAATCCTGAGATAATTCTTTGGAATACTGCTGTACCACAAAAGATAGTTAAATCTGAAGCATCTAATACGTTTACGTCAACATTAGAAAGTAATTCTGTTAGTTGAGCGTAAGCTGTAGAAGCAGCAATGTTTACTTGTCCTGCTGGAACTACAACACCTGCTGTAGAGCCTGAGATAATAGCTTTGAATCCATCACCTGCTGCTGTTACAGAAGAACCAGCAAATACTACTCCTTCTTCAGCTCCCCAGATAAAATCATCATTTTGTTGTTGTGCTTTTTTAACTAAATCTTCTGATAAAGCTGTAAGAATAGTCATCGTATCTTCATATGATCCTGCGTCTAGTATAGCTTTTCCTAAGTATTTTGAAGTTAATAATTGTAAGTTCCAATTGTCATAAGCTGTTCTTTTAGAAACTGTGATGTTTCTTTGAGTAAAGTCTAAAGACCCTGAAGCTGTAGAAACCGTATCTCCACCTTGGAAATAAGGAGTAACAGAAGCTAAATTTAAGCTTTCTGAAAATTTTATTCCTTCCTGAATTGATACGTACTCAGCAGTGTTACCTGTGTAAACCGTATCCATAAGCATACGCCCTGAAAGTTGATCTGTAAAGTCGGCTAAAGCAGCCACATTAATCGCCATAATTGTATTGTTTTTTAGTTTTTAGTAAAGTTTTTTAAAGCCATTTCATACCTTTTTTGGTTGTGGTTAGGCTTTATTTCGATTGTTTGTTTTGAAAATTTCTTTTCGAGTGTAGGTACTGAAGCAGGAGCAGCATACATAGTTTTCATTGCATCTTGCATTTCTGCCATTTTTTTCTTCATGCTTTCTAATTCTGGCATTACGATTTCCGCAATGGCAGCAATTACCGCTTCTTGTATACCTTCTGTAGGTACTACTTCTTCCATTTCCTCAAGTGATCCCTCACCTTCAGCATCTGGTTCTTTTATGCCTGTAATTTTACCCTCAGCATCTACTGTTACCACGATTCCGGAATCAGTTGTATGTTCCCCTTCTGGGGCTTGTACTGAATTACCTTCTGCGTCGATAACAAATAAAGAATCGCCCTCTGCTAATGCATCCTCTTTTTCGTTAGTTACTTTGGTCCCGTCAGCTAATGTAGCTTCAGCAAAGTTTTCTGTAAAGTTGTGAGTAGCAGGAACAAGGTTGAAGTATTTGCTTACGATAGCCTTTAGTTCAGATTTGTTCATAAATTTAATATTAAGATTTTTAATTAATAAAAAGACTCTAAGTATAGAGCCTTTGCTTATTATAAATAGAAGCAATTTTACAGATATTTTTAATAGTAAAGACAAACGTAGTCTCCGACTCTATGGCTTATAAAAGTTAGTGGGTCCACTTTGACTCTCGAATCGGTATTCAATCGAAAATAATAATCTACCAATCCTGTATTATAATTTATTTGGTTATACCCTCCCAAAATCACTCCGCATACATCTTCTTGTTTCTCGCAACTCGTAAAGGTTAGTAGTAATACTATTAACACTATCGTTCTTTTTATGTATATCCTCGTTTCTCTCATTAGTTTTAGAATTTCTAATAATCTTTGGCAAGGACTAAAGTAATTACGTGTTACAATCGTTGCTCTTATGTGTATCCCTGGTTCTCCTGTAGTATCTTTCATATCCTATGTATTATATTATTAAATTGAAAAGCCACTCGTAGAACCAAGCTTTATCAGTAAAGTGTGTTGTCCTGAAGTTATTGTTGGGTACTTGTTTTCAAAAATACTCTTAACTAGGTTTTTACTATTAGCATCTGAGATAGCTTCTATAAGACCTTCGAAGTCTATACTTGCTTTTGAAATTAACCCTGGAGTATTTGTCTGGGGAGGAATAATGCTAGTTGGTTTTGATACTACTACATTCTGAGTATTACTAGCTTTTAGGGTTTGATATATAGCATTAAGCTTTAAATCCAGAGTTTCTATTTTCTTACTTAGCTGATTAAATTGTTCTTCTGATATCATAATTTTATATAGTTTTTTTCTTAAATGTTACTATACTATCATTCTCAGTTATAGAATTCTGATAGTTCTTAATATGTTTTTTAACGTTAGCTTTTGTGTATGGTTCTTTCTTACTAGGCTCTTTAAAGCTATAATTTAATCTTATTATCTCAAAAATACTATCCTGTTGTATTTTTAATATTTCTAGTTTTTCTTTTAATACGGTTATTTCTTTTTCTAATATCATACTATTCATTTATTATTATATCAAATTTATCTACTATACTACTATTATTTATATTATCCCAATAATTATTTCTTTCTATTGTATTTTCTTTATATAATATATTATTATTATGTCCCCCATTATTTTCACCTATAGAGGTAGAAACTTTTAACCTATAGAGGTCTACTATGTTATCCTCTAAAACTTTATACATCATCTTAGGCTGTAAAGTATTAACCTCCCTCTCTCTATAGATTAAATTCTTCGACTGTAATAAGTCCATAGCCTTACCAATACGGTGATAAGATAATCCTGTCTCCTGCTTCAAATATGACTGCCTACAAAACACCATTAACTTATCTGGGTGCATAGAGTGCATATCACATAGTAGAGACAATATTAGAGAAGCCTCCAGACTATTTAACGCTCTGGTTATATCCTTGTTTAATACCCAGTAACTTGATTGTGCTAATAATTTCATAATATAATAATTTAAAAATAAAACCCCCTAAAGAGCTGGGGAAGTCAGACATCTTTAAGAGGTTTATAATGTTTTTATATAGGGCTTCCCTCCCGTGTAATATAATAATGTAAGAATTTATTATTTAACCAACAACTTTTTATTAAGTTTTTTTTGCTTACATTTATTGTTTTGTTGAGTTTGCCAAACACCATGCTCTTTTAATTTCTCTTCTATCCCCTCTATACGGGTGTAAAATTCTTCCCAGTTTAGATTCTTATCTAGCTGTTCAGCTTTAAACCCCAACCTACCAAAATCATTAGTAATCCCTTTTGTTCGGTTTATTACAGCTAAAACTGAGCAATTTAAAGATAGAGCAGCCCCTATTATGGATTCGTAAACTTCTACTCTTCCATCTTTATGGGTAATCCTGACAGGCTTTCTTCGTTTTAATCCCCCTTTAACAGAACCATTGTTCATTAGACCCAATTTCCAGGCGTGAATTATATTCTCTCTTCTAGAGACCCATTCAAGATTTGTTACTACGTTGTTCTCCTTGTCTCCATCTTTATGATTTACTTCTACGTAGGAATCCCCGGTGGGTGCATCTAAAAAATGGAGAGCTACTAGTCTGTGGACTTTTTCTAGCTTAGGCTTAGCCCAGCCGTTTTTATAAACACCTCTATCCTGGGTTCCGTCATAAAGTCGTACGTGAAAATATCCCATTTTGTCTTTCTGAGGCTTCAGTAGTCTACCCTCTTTACTTTTAACGAAAGTTTTTATATTTCCCTTGTTGCTAATCTGGTAGTATTCAAAACCCACCACCTCTTTAAATTCTTCTTTCATTTTTGTTTGTTTTAATTCATTTAATTAATATAAGAACTATTTTTCGTATAAACAACTCCTTCTATACTAATACATAGGCAAGATTTTCCAAAACAAAATAAATAAAAAAGTTGGTAGACATATAAAAAAATCTTATCTTAAGGTATGGAACTAAGCGAAAAATATACAGTAAAAAAAATTAAGGAGTTAGAATTACTATATCCTGGTCCGTATTTTATCTATAGAGTTGATAATTATCCGAACAAGCACGGGGTACACATTGGGTGTACTCGAGATCCTAAAACTAGGTTTAAAGCTCATAGTCGTAAAAGCTCGTCTCTGCCAATTATCCTTTTTGAGACGATAGACCTATTACAGGCTGCAGAGAAAGAAAGAGAGATAAAGGGAGATAAAGGGAGATACAGGGATTCACGATCATACCGACTATATTAATGACTTAAAACGTCAAAAAAAATACAGATTCGAATATACAAAAGAAAAACTATAAATAAGGTGTTACCCCTACCTATAGTTCGTATATTAAAATAATGGGAGTCATAACCCCAAGTTATATTTGTTTTTGTTAATTTCATGATCAGGTCCCTAAAGCTTACGGCTAGGGATCTTTTCATTTTATATGGTATTAAAAAAGCAGAAAAAAATAGTTATACTCTTTTCTTCTTTATAAATTTAAAATATTAATTAAAGTCTACATAGGTGATCGTTGGCTGGGCTGCTGCTGTTGCAGTTGCTGCTCTTACATTCCATTGAAGATCTGTATAAGCTGCAAAATGTGGGATAGGTCCAGAAGAGGCAGATGTTCCTGGAGTTGGTAATACAGCTCCTGCATTTGCTCCGTATTGAGGAGTTCCTTTAAATTCAAAATCTACGGTAGTAGCAACAATCGAATTTGCTACAACTGTAAGTATGATGGTTCTACCTGGCAGACCATAAGTTTGAAAAGCGGTAGCGTTTCCATCTGGTAGCGCAGGAGCTGATTTAGTTATTTTCATAGACGTTAATAAAGAAATCGCACCTGAACTGGCAGCCATTGCATTTACTAAAGTGGTAGATTCAAAAAGAAAGCCTTTAGCAATAGAACTTCCAAGAAGAGACGTAAACGCTGATGTGTTACTTATAAATCCAGTCATTGTAGTTTCGTCTGCTCCAAGGACAGTCATTGCCGTTTCGTTTCCTACTGCAATACTAAAGTTTGAATGTGATTGAAGTGCTGTTAAGGCTGATGAATTACCGATGAACCCTGCTATAATAAGACTATTTCCAGCTACAATACTAAAGTTTGCACTTGTAGCTAAGGCAAGCATTGCATCTGAATTAGTTGCTAATACTTCTGATGCTCCTGCATTTGCATTTACTAGTGTTAAAGCTGATGCTTTAGCTATGATTTGAGCAAAGGTTGACATTATTAAAGTTATACCTGCAAGATTGTAAGTTATTGCAAAAGCATTGTCTTCATAATAAGGACTCCCTTTAAATTCTCCCCATCTTGTAGCGTTTGCATTAATAGCATTAATTGAAGTTGTTTTATTGGATACCGATGTCATTGCATTTTCAGAGTTAAAGATAGTATCTCTTATTCCTACTGTAGAGGTTGGTCCAACTAAAATTCCAACAGATATTGAATTAGACGATAGTATAGGCATTCCTATAGGGTCGTTAATTGCAAGTGTTAAATTAGGATGAGTAGATAACGCTGTTATACCTACTGAATTACCAGCAAGTGCAGTCATCAGTACTGCATTACTTTTTATAAGTGTAAAGTTTGTACCTGTAGCTATGTTAGCCATTGCAGCATTATTGCTTGCCAATGCAGCCATAATAACAGTATTACCTGTTACGATAGAAAGATTAGCACTTGCACCCAATGTTAGCATTGCATCACTACTTGAGGCTAATGCTTCTGATGCACCTTCATTTGCGTTAACTGCTCCTATTGCAACAGCGTCATTTATAATATCGTCAATTGTTGGAAAGGACAATGGGTTAATTCCTGCTAGGTTTGCTATTGTATTTTTTAAATTTGCCGCAAAGAAAGAACTCTCTTTATATGAAGTTCTTGCAACACTATTAGCATATACCGTATCTACTGCTATCTTACTATTGGAAATAGCAGCTACAGACAATGACTTTGAAACCATTTCATACATAGCTACTTCACTATTAGCAATAGCTGTCATACTTCTTTGGGAGTTTGTAATATAACCCAAAGCGGTTGCATTTGTAGCTACAAGCTCCATACCTATACTATTGACTGATGTTCTTAAAACTAAATCATCATCTTCTATGATAGCTCTAACTGCATTAGAACTAGCTATGATTTGTGCCATTGCTACAGGGTCTGCAAACACATAGTTTCTGTCAGGATATGCTACTAAATCTAATCCTGCAAAAACAGCAGCAGCATAGCCAAGATTATCTACAGCATAAGGACTTTGTAAGTATATGTCCCACGCTACCTGATTGTTTATAATTTTAGTTAAGGTTGGCAAGCTAAGTGTTACATTAAGCATTGCTACAGGACTCGCAACCATTGCTTGTGCGGCTGTAGAGTTATTTATGCTAGCTGCTCCAAAAACAGAATCTGTTGCTATTGGGCTTGCAATAATAGCAGTGATTGCTAATTGGTTTGCCGCTAAACTCTTTGTTTCACTTCTCATTGAAAGTGCTTCTTCAAACCCTACTCTTGTACCAGGATCTGTTAATCTTGTTTGAAGTTCCGATCCAAGTACTGTTCCTGATTTTACTGCTGTTAACAGTCTTCTTGTTGATAATTG
>Ga0222708_1000347_pt1 | contig 12375 bp, 7 predicted proteins | sample AntAcemetage1576_FD_179806 | JGI IMG/M metagenome (GOLD analysis project Ga0222708, IMG submission 179806) | Saline water microbial communities from Ace Lake, Antarctica - #1576 | ecosystem: Environmental > Aquatic > Non-marine Saline and Alkaline > Saline | place: Antarctica: Ace Lake... | reverse complement strand
GTTGCGCAGGACGTAGAATTTGACACTAACATAGCACGTAGTGCAACAAGTGGTGCCTCTGTAATTAACGAGGATCTTTTCTTACCTAGTCTTAACTTAAAGTACACGCTAGACGACAAGAATATTTTAAGGTTCAGCAGCAGCCGCACATACGTGATGCCGCGATTTAAAGAAATTGCACCTTTCAGATATGACAACCCGGGTGGGACAGCAACCCAAGGAAATCCAGACCTTGCGATTTCTAATGTTACCAATATAGATGTGGCCTACGAGTTTTACCCAAAACGCGGTGAGCTTATCTCTATTACAGGATTTTTTAAGAACATAGAAAACCCTATCGCAAGAACCGAGATTCCTAGCGGTGGTAACACCCTTACTTATCTTAATGTGGGACAAAAAGCAACTGTTTTAGGGGCTGAGATAGAGGTGCGCAAAGATGTATTTGAAAATGAAATGAGTACCCTAGGCGATACCGCCAGAGCAAGTAAAATGTCCATGGGTCTTAATGGGTCGTACATTTACAGTAAACAAGATTTAGAAAATCCACTGGCGCAGTTTACAGCGTCGTCTACGGCATTGCAAGGGGCGTCGCCCGTTCTTGTGAACTTTGATGTGAACTACAACACCTACCTGGGAAAAAGCAATTTTAACACTGCATTTGTAGCTAGTTATTTTTCAGAACGTGTATTTTCTGTAGGAACCCGTGGATTTGAGAACATAAGAGAGGTAGGTGTTCCTACACTCGATATTGTTTCTTCTATCACTACTGGAGAAAACGGAAAGTTATCGCTTAACGTGCGCAACCTACTTAATCCGACCTATAAACTAGAACGTGAGGGAAACGGTGCTGCTGGATCTAACGTTATCTTAAGAGAATATAAACGTGGAGTTGACATAAGCCTAGGATACAGCTACAAATTTTAAAGATTCCATAAAGATAGCTTAACACCTGTTTGAAGGTTACTAAACTACTTTTAACCAACTCAAAAAACATTTAAAACTTTTTACAATGAAAAAAAATCTTTTACTTACACTTGCCGTAGTTGCCATGACAATTACCTCGTGTGACACAGACCCAGTAGTTATTAATGGTGGTGGAAACCAAGACAGTCTTAATCTAGCTGGCAATCTTACAGAAAACAGAACACTTACATCTGGTAATGCTTACGTTCTTAACGGTCCTATGTTTATAAAAAGCGGTGTAACCCTTACTATTGAATCTGGAACAACTATTACTGCTACTGCTGGTGGAACTGATGTGTATTTACTCGTAGAAAGAGGTGGTCGTATCCTTGCAAATGGAACTGCTGCTGCACCTATACGCTTTACGAGCTCTTCACGTGTGCCAGCTGCATGGGGCGGAGTTATTATTAACGGTAGTGCGCTTATCTCCGGACAAAGTGCCGGTGTAGAAGCAGGTACAGAGGTAAATGCTGCACTCCTTTTTGGCGGATCCAACGATGCCGATAACTCGGGAATCCTGAACTATGTAATTATAGAGTACACAGGTGCACGTATAGACGGCGATGCTGAGCATAACGGACTTACCTTAAACGGCGTGGGCTCTGGGACAACGGTCTCAAACATATGGATTGCAAACGGAGACGATGACGGTATCGAGCTTTTTGGCGGGTCTGTTAATGTTAGCAATGTATTTGTACTGAACGCAAGAGACGACATGTTTGATTTTTCTCAAGGATACCGTGGTACTGCAACTAACCTTTATGGTATTAGAGAAGCTGGTTACACTGCTGTAACATCAGACCCACGCGGTATTGAGGCCGACGGAAACCTTGATGGTAACTCTCCAACAGACATTAACCAGTCTAACTTTACTGTGAATGGAGTAACAATCGTTAATAGCGGCAATGCAGTAGAGTTTTCTGACCTTATTAAAATACGTCGTGGTGCAACAGCCACCATAAATAACGCGCTTGCTGGAACTTTTGGTACAGCTACTGCTGCTGACTTTATAGACATGGAAGATTCTAGAGGCAATAGTACTGATGCCTCCTCGGTTAACGCTACTGCAAACGGTACGGCTGACGGAACGGATAACAAAAATGCCCCTGGTGCAACAGTAACCGTTTCTACCACAAACACAGGTGCAAATGCAAGTGCATTTGCCTGGACTGGATATGGGTTCTAGTAACCAACTTTAGATTTTAGAATAAACCTTAAAAAGCCATCCATATATTTTGGGCGGCTTTTTTGTATGCGATAAAACGAACATTCTTGCGAGATTCTAAGCATTTTGCAGGCTCATAAAGCGTTAAATTAATAACTATTAGATAACATTCGTAAGACTTTATTGTACCATTTTTGCAAACTAATAAAGTTTCCATGGGAGATATTTACATTTACATGCTCATTATACTCGCAGGTCTTGCTATCACTGACCTTGTAGTAGGTGTAAGTAACGATGCGGTAAACTTCTTGAACAGTGCGATAGGTTCTAAGGCAGTTACCTTTAGAACACTCATGATAGTAGCGAGCGTAGGTATAGCCTTCGGAGCTTTTTCTTCATCGGGGATGATGGAAGTAGCAAAGAGCAGTATTTTCAATCCGCAGGAGTTTTACTTTAATGAAATCATGATTATTTTTATGGCGGTCATGATTACAGATGTGTTGCTTCTAGACTTCTTCAACACGCTGGGACTTCCTACTTCTACAACAGTGTCTATTGTTTTTGAACTATTAGGTGCAGCCGTGGCTGTTGCATTGGTTAAAATTTACAGCGCTGGTGGCAGCCAAAATCTCACGGAATTGAGCAGGTATATAGCCAGTGAAGAAGCTCGTAAGATTGTGATCAGCATTCTATTGTCAGTTGTGCTGTCCTTTACGGTAGGTGCATTTGTACAGTTTCTATCTAGACTCATGCTCACATTTAACTATAAGAACAGACCTGCATATCTCGCTGGTGTTTTCGGTGGGTTGTCGTTAACCAGTTTGTACTATTTCATTCTTGTTAAAGGACTTAAAGGCTCTGACCTGGGTGCATTTTCAACGTTTTTAACAACAACAAACACCTATTATTTATTGCTCGGGGGTTTAGGTTTTTGGACGGTTTTTAGTTTCTTATACGTTTATGTAATAAAATGGGATATTTATAAGCTTATCATTATCATGGGAACCTTTGGTCTTGCGATGGCATTTGCTGGTAACGACCTTGTGAATTTTATAGGTGTTCCTATGGGTGCTTATGATGCTTATATTTTATGGTCAGCATCTGGTAGCGCCGCGACCGATTTTACTATGGGTGGACTATTAGTGTCGGGAGCTGCAAACAAACTCATTTTAGGTTTAGCAGGCTTGATAATGGTACTCACATTGTGGTTTTCTTCAAAAGCTCAGTCTGTAGTTAAAACTTCTGTAGACCTGGCGCGCCAGGATTCACGCACGGAGCGTTTTCAGTCTAATGGGCTTTCAAGAGTGCTCGTGCGCTACACCATTATGGGTGCCGATGGTCTTAAGACGATGGTTCCTGCGGGTATCACAAATTACATAAATTCCCGTTTTGAAAAATTACCGGAGCTTAACCTCGTAAACAAGAATGATGACAAACCAGCATTTGACTACGTGCGTGCCTCTGTAAACCTTATGGTTGCAAGTATTTTAATATCCTTTGCAACGGCCAGTAAACTACCCTTATCTACAACCTATGTGACCTTTATGGTTGCCATGGGCACATCTCTTGCAGACAGAGCTTGGGGCAGTGACTCTGCAGTGTATAGAATTGCGGGTGTTGTTAACGTAATAGGCGGCTGGTTTATGACTGCTATAATTGCGTTCAGCGCAGCAGCGGTTATGGCCTATGTGATTTATTTAGGTGGCATGACAGCCATTATAGGTCTGGTTCTTCTAGCTGTTTTTATGCTGTTTAGAAGCCAGCGCGCGCATAACGAAATCCAAAAAGAACAAGCGGCTACAGACGAGATTCTAAAAGCCGAAAGCAATACCATACAGGGCATACTCGACGAAAGTTCCGACAATATCGCAACGGTGCTCAAACGCAGTAAGCGTATTTATAAAGACACCCTAGACGGTCTGATAGAACGCAACCTGGTCACCCTAAAGCGCGTGCGCAAGGAAAGCACCAAACTAGACGCTGAGGTTGAAGGACTGCGCAACAACATCTTTTATTTTATTAGAAACCTAGAAGAAAAGGCCATGGGCGCGAGCAAGTTCTACATTAACCTCGTGGGTAACCTTCAAGACGTATCGCAATCACTCGAATACATCGCAAAATCCAGTGCAAAACACATTAACAACAACCACAAGAGCCTCAAATTCAAACAAATAAAAGACCTTAAAGAAGTTATAGACGAGAGTTACGATATTTTTGACAAGGCGCAAACCATCTTTAAAGAAAAGCACTTTACAGAGCTTGAGAACATTATACTGCGCATGAACCAGCTAGTAGATCTCGTAAATTTAAAAATTGAGGATCAGGTAGAACGCACTAAAGACAAAGAAGAATCCCATAAAAATACCACACTTTATTTTGGTGTTTTACTAGAAACCAGAGATTTAATCATAGCCTTTATAGAGGTGGCAACAAAATTCTATACAGAGTACGATGCTCGTAAGACAGACTTGTAAGTGATTATACCTAACCAAAAAACCGTCTTAAAGGCGGTTTTTTTATGCACTGTCTATAACAGGGAATCCTTGCTTAGGGGCTGCAATGCTCAGCTATATTTTGTACAGCATTCTTATATACACAACAACCCATCAGGGTCGTTTCTCTATGCACTATAAACTTAAAAAGAGGTAGGTTGTATAGTTCGCTTTCGCGAAAGCGAACTCCTAACAAGCATGCACATGGCTATAACCCCTATGCTTAAAAAAAGGGACAAAGCACTGATCTTAACACAAAAAAGCCCTTTGATAGACACAAAGGGCTTTTATAATCGTTATTGAAAATCACGCTGTTGATGCGCTAACGTCATCCACATCAAAAGCTTCTTATGCCGGTGTTGCGTTTTCCGCTTTCGCGATCTTACGGCTTTTAAAACGCAGTTTGACACGGTGTACCATGTACAATAAAATAGGTACAATAATGAGCGTTAAAAAAGTTGCAAAAATGAGCCCAAATATAACCGTCCATGCAAGCGGCCCCCAAAAAATAACGTTATCACCACCCATGTAAATATTAGCATCAAAGCTTTTAAAGAGTCCGAAAAAGTCTATATTCAAACCTATAGCCAGCGGTATTAGCCCTAAAACAGTGGTAATCGCAGTTAACAGTACAGGTCTCAAACGCGCTTTACCACCTTGAACGATGGCGTTAAATGCATCTTTTTTAGAGAGCAACTCATCGTCTTCCATGCCTAGTTGTTCTTTACGGCGCAGTTTTAAAATGTCTATGTAATCTATAAGCACAACGCCATTATTTACCACGATTCCTGCGAGTGAGATAATTCCCATCATGGTCATCATAATCACAAACGGCCAGCCAGTTACCATAAGTCCTAAAAACACACCTATGAAACTTAAGAAAATAGCAATCATAATTATAGCCGGTTTAGAAATAGAGCTAAACTGAAAAATAAGAATGAGAAAGATCAAAAATAAACCACTCACAAGCGCGCCCAATAAAAAGGTCATTTGCTTGTTTTGCTCTTCTATCTGTCCCGTGTAATCTATATCTATATCTTTAGGAAAGTCTTGAATGAGTTCTTCCATTTCTAACTGCACTTGTGCTACAACTGCGCCAGCGTCGCCGTAACCTGGTTCTAGTGCTGAGTATACCGTAACCACACGTTTAGAATCTTTGTGTTTTATTGCACTAAATCCAGAGGTGTTTGTTCTACTTGTCACGGCAGATATGGGTACTTCTTTTATTTTCCCACTAGCCATGTCTCTAAAGGTAATGCGCTGGTCGAAAAGAGCACTGCGGCTGTATCGATCTTCTTGATTAAAACGTACGTAAATGTCATAATCCTCGCCGTCGTTTTTATAAACGCCTGCTTTCTCGCCAAAAAGTGATCTACGCAGTTGCATTCCAACTTGTCCGGCGCTCACGCCCAGTTCACCTGCTTTTTCTCTATCAACCTCTACTTGCAGTGCTGGTTTGCTTTTATTTACGTCTACTTTAAGCTCTTCTATACCAGGTATGTTTTTCTCGTTAAGAAACTTTACCATACGCTCAGCAGTTACGATAAGCTCTTCATAATCTTTCCCTTCTAGCTCTATGTTTACTGGATAACCTGCTGGTGGTCCAGCGGCATCTTTTTCTACAGATATGGCAAGACCTGGGTAAACGCCTTTGAGTTTTTCTTGAATTTGTTTGCGCAATCCTTCACTACTTCTACCATTGCGGTACTTGTACTCGCGCATGGAAACGGTGATTTTACCTTTGTGCGGCATCTCTGCACTGCTGCCACCGTCAGTTTGCGGATTTCCTGCACCTTCACCTACTTGAGCAACGGTGCTTTCTACCAGATAATTTTCAGTATCTGGGTCTAGGTATTCTGGCTGGTTTATAACCGCGATAACTTGTTCTTCTATGCTGCGAGTAACCTCGTTTGTCTTTTTAATAGAAGTTCCTTGCGGGTACTCTATGTAAACGAGAATCTGGTTAGGTTGGTTCTCCGGAAAAAATTGAATTTCGGTACGACCGGTGGCTACGGACCAGCCAAAATATGCCGATAACACCCCAAAGAACATAAAAGTCATTCCCAATAAAAACACATACGGCTTGCGACCGCCTAAAGCATATTTTAAAAAGGATTCATATTTGTTGTCCAGCCATACTAATGTAGTTTTTTGAAATTTAAGAGCGACGCGCTTTAAAAAGTATTTATAAATCCACAACATAGCAATGGTAAATAGCATTACAGACCCTAAACCGCTCACCACGCCACCTACAAAAATGATAAGAACACCTATGGCGCCCATAATGATTGTGGTTTTGATTAATGACTTATTGCTTATAATGCGCTGGTCTGTTTCCATAAATTGTGATACCAGCATCGAGTTCATAAATAAGGCCACAAAAAGCGAACTGCCCAGTACCACAGATAGGGTAATGGGAAAATAAATCATGAATTGGCCCATAATCCCAGGCCACAATCCTAGTGGCACAAATGCTGCCACGGTTGTAAGTGTAGAGATAATAATGGGCAGTGCAATCTCGCCTATACCTTGTTTAGCCGCCTGAATTCTGGGCATTTTTTCTTCGTCCATTAAACGATACACATTTTCGACAACTACAATGCCGTTATCTACGAGCATTCCCAAGCCCATGATCATGGCAAAGAGAATCATAGTGTTTAAGGTATATCCTAACAAATTAAGGATTACAAACGACATAAACATGGACATAGGGATAGCAAACCCCACAAACAAAGCGTTTCTAAATCCTAAAAAGAACATAAGAACACCCACCACAAGCGAAATACCAAAAATGATATTATTTACCAGCTCATCTACCTGGTTCAAGGTCTTGCTAGACGAGTCGTTAGATATGGTAATGGTCACATCTTGGGGTATCTTATTATTTTCTTGGGACTCTTTAACAAGTACTTTAATAGCGTCCGCAGCCTCAATCATGTTTTTGCCAGCGCGTTTTTTGACGTCCAGCATTACTACTTGCTCTTGGGACTCACGAGCATAGGTCGTTTTTTCTGTGTCTTTAAAATACACATCCGCAATGTCTTTTAAGTAGATAGCGCCTTTTTCGTTTTTAATAACAAAATCGTTAAGTGCCGCTGGCCGCTCTATCTCACCAATAATGCGTATGGTACGACGTTGCCCGCTAGACTCTAGATTTCCTGCACTTATGGTCGTGTTACCGCCGCGTATCGCGTTTATGACATCGTCAAAACTTACTTGGGCAGCCATCATTTTATAAATGTCCACAGCTACTTCTACCTCTTGATCTTGAGCACCACGTATGTCTGCTGCCTTAATTTGCGGCAAATCTTCTATATCATCTTGCAAGTACTCTGCAAATTCCTTCAATTTTTGAACTGGGTAGTCGCCTTTGAGATTAATGTTCATTATTGGAACTTCCTCACTTAGATTTAGTTCGAAAACGGCAGGAGTAACAGGCTGGTTATTAAAAGTAGGCCAGTCTTCGTTTGCACTTTCCTGATCTACCTGATCCTTAACTTTTTGCTTAGCTTCTTCCACAGAAATGCTTTCGTCAAATTCTACGGTAATAATTGAGTAGTCTTCTTGTGAGGAAGACGAGGTCTTCACCACATTAGAAAGGTTTTGCAACTCGTCTTCTAACGGATCTGTGATAAGACGCTCTACGTCTTCGCCTGTACTACCTGGGTAAATACTCGAGACGTATATCTTCGTTTCCTTAATCTCAGGGAAATCTTCTCGTGGCATCGCAAAGTATGCTGACAATCCAAAAAAGAGGAACATGGCAATCATCACGTAAATGATTGTCGGATTATCTATCGCCCAGGACGATATAAAAAATTCCTTTGTGCTTTTTTTAGCCATGATACTATTTTTTGATTTGAATGGTTTGGTCTTCTCTTACAGAACGTGCCCCTGCATTTATAACCTGCATACCTGACTCTAGACCAGACAATATTTCTATGGCATCGCCTTGTGCTCTACCTGTAGTAATGAGTTGTTTTTTTGCAACAAAGACATTGCTGCCTTCTTTTGCTTGTGCAATCATTACATATTGCTCACCATCTTGGTTTTCAGAAATTACGTTAAGTGGTACGAGTATTGCTTGTGGGTTTGTATAGTCTTTAATGCGCAGTTTTGCTGACAGGTTTGGCTTAATATTACCCTCTTTATTTGGAACGGGTATCTCAACGCTAAACGATCTATTTGCAGCATTAATCGTACTGCTCGCTACACGCACCTTGCTATTTAAAGTCTGGTTTAACACCGGTAAATTTACTTGCACTTCCGTACCTTGCTTTATGGCCGTAATGTAGTTCTCAGGGATCTCAACATTTACGTACATATCGCCTAGGTTTACTATTCTAAATAATTGAGAAGCCCCTGGGCTCACCACGCTACCTTGTTCTGTAATCACAGCATCTATAACACCTGAGAAAGGCGCATTTACGGTAGATTTCCCTAACTGCATGCGCATGGAGCTAATCGCTTTTTGCTGGGCTTCGTAACCGGCCTTTGCTTGCAGGTATTGTATTTCAGAACCTATTTTCTGGTTCCATAGGTTTTTCTGACGTTCAAAGGTCGTCTTTGCAAGCTGCGCCTGCACTTCCATTTGCTGTATTTGCATAGAAAGACCACCGTCGTCTATAGTTGCTAGGCGTTGTCCTTTTGAAACGCGTTGTCCTTCTTTTACAAAGACGCCCGTGAGTACGCCCGGCATTTCTGGATATACAATAACGTTTTGTTTCGTCTCCACGCTGCCTTGTAACTCTAGGTAGTGGTTAAAAACAGTGTCGTTTATCACAAATGTAGAAACAAGCGCGTTATTTTTATCGCCTGAATTTTTGTCTATAAACGCTTCTAGTAAGGTTATTTGCGCATCGAGTGCTGTTTTCTCTTGAAGCAGTTTTCCTCTTGCTGCCTTAATTTCTTTTAGGTTACCACCTTCTATAACTTGCTCTGCGCTGGGGTTGCCTCCACAAGAAACAATTAAAAGGGCGCTGAGTAGGATACTAAATTTTTTCATAATTAAATTGCTATTAAGTGTATTTAGTTCGTTGTGTTTGTAAATTGTGGCGTGTTGAGTATGGTCTCTAGGGTTGCTTTTTCGGTAATGAGGCTGTACATGCTTTGTAGGTATTGTGACTGTGTGCTGTACAACTGAGTTTGCGCCTGTCGCAGATCAAAACTTGTAGAAAGCCCTTCTTTGAATTTTATGCTGTTTTTGTTTTCGATGCGCTCTGCAAGTCGCAGGTTTTCTTTACTTGTCATGTAGTTATCCACGGCTGTTTTATAATTTGCCTGCGCCATTTCATAGTTGAGTCGTATTTCTTCTTGCGCTCTATAAAAATCTATAGTTGATTGGTCCCAGGCGAGTTTTGCTTTCGCAACGCTTGCTTTACGACCGAAGGAACTAAAAATAGGCACATTAAGACTAACCCCTGTGACAGACTGGGCAAACCATCTGGTGTTATTGTTTAAAAATCTAAAGTCATTACCAAAGGACTGCGTTCCTAAATCAACAAACCCCGACAAGCTAGGTAAGTACTTTGCACGCTCTAACTTATACTCTAACCTGCGTTGCTCTGTAAAATTAAAAGCAATCTGGTAATCGGTGTTTTTTTCTAAGTCCAGGGTTTCATTTACAATTGCTGGGGTCATGTTCATTAAAGCAAGAGCATCTAAATCTTCTGTAAGAATCAGATTGTTCACGAGTTCTATACCTAGTGCAAGTTTAAGCATGTCCAATGCAATGGCTTTCTGTCGCTGCGCGTTATTAAGCTGGTTTTCTAACTGACCCAGGGTAATTTTAAGTTGTTCTACGTTTTCTTCTTCGGTGAGCCCGTTTTCATAAATTTTTGTAGTCTCGCCCAAGTTTGTTTTTACCACATCGCGGTTGCTTTTAATAATAGCTATGTTCTCTTGGGTAAGCAAGACCGCACCGTAAGCGTTGATAATACCTTTGCGAACCTCCAATTTTGTTTTATTCTCGGCATTTCTAGAGAAGTCTATGAAGGTTTTAGAAGCCTCAAGTGCGACGATATAGGAACCGTCAAAGATGAGCTGTGTCAAAGTCGCATTTAAACTCATGCTTTGTTTAGGCGCAAATACAACAGGCACAAAAGTTCCGGGCTCACCGCCTGTAATCTCTCCAGGTAACGGGGTCACGGGTTGTATAATTTGGTACTGATAGTCCGCTCCGGCGTTAATTTGGGGTAGACCGGTAGCAGTGGTAATCCATTTTTGCTTGAGCGCTTTCGCTATTTCTGTTTTAGCGTTTAGAGCTTGGTAGTTGTTCTCGAGCCCGTGAGCAATGGCTTCTTCTAGGGTAAAAGAATAGCTTTGCGGTTGGGTTTGTTGGGAATACGCTTTCGCGAAAGCGAGCACCATAACAACCATAATCATATTGAATCTTTTGTGCATCTAATCGTGGTTAGAGTTAGTTAGTTTATGTAATATAATGCGTCCCGCTGGGGTAACAATACCGCGCAGGTGGTATTCTAAATACTCGTCATAAAGCTGGTTTACAGGAAACTCGCTCGTAGGAAAAAGATGTAAATCTTTAATGCCCTGTATCCCCACAAAATAAATTCTGGCGACAAAACCTATATCTAGCGTGTCCCTGTACAGACCCATTTTAATGCCTATTTGTATGTTTTTTGTGATACAATTTTGCATATACTCAAATTGCATCGCGTTTATCTTGCTATAAATGCGCGGATAAAATTTTTGTAACTGATGCATGGGCGATGTCTTGTCGCCCTTAAGACTGGTCATTACCCATTTTTTAATGTCATACAACTCTTCAATAGGGTTTATAGACTCGTCTATAATATGATCTACGCCAGTACAAACAGTGTGGTAAATATGCAAAACGGCGTCTTCTACAAGCACTTCTTTGGTACTGTAATGGCTGTAAAGCGTTTTTTTGCTCATGCCCAGTTGACCAGCAATCTCGTCCATAGTCACGCTTTTGAAGCCCAGGTCCAGGAACATTTCTGTAGATGCGTGTAGTATATGTTGCTTGATATCAGTCATGTGTCTTTTTACAGCGTGCAAAAATACGGTAGGAAACTTTAGGTACAATAAAAGTTTCCTAAGTTTTTATAATTATTTAACATAAGACGCCTATTTCATGAGGCAGTACCGTTTCAGTGGTTATTTTTACAACATGGAAAATCTTACGCACCTTAGAACTACTTTTTTAGAACATCTTAAAAACCGTATTGTAGAGCAAGAGCCTACAGGCTTGTATGGACCGGTGCATTATATACTCGATTTAGGCGGTAAACGGCTGCGCCCATTGTTAACCTTAATGGCAGCTCACATGTATAAAGCGCCTGTTTCACTGGCTATGGACGCGGCACTCGCGGTAGAGGTTTTTCATAACTTTACCTTACTACATGACGATATTATGGACGCTGCGCATTTAAGGCGCGGTAAGGAAACGGTGCATGTAAAATGGAACCAGAATACAGGAATTTTAAGCGGCGACGCGATGCTTATAATGAGTTACAAATTGCTAGAGACCTATGAGCCGGCAGTTTTTAAACAACTTATGACCTTGTTCTCACGCACCGCATTACAGGTTTGTGAAGGGCAGCAACACGACGTAGATTTTGAAACCAGAACAAACGTTACGGTCGCACAATACCTGCACATGATTTCTTATAAGACCAGCGTTCTTGTAGGTTGCGCCTTGCAAATGGGTGCGATTGTAGCCAGTGCATCGCCACAAGAACAAGAACGTATTTATGCTTACGGCCTGAATCTGGG
>Ga0222708_1000341_pt1 | contig 12428 bp, 7 predicted proteins | sample AntAcemetage1576_FD_179806 | JGI IMG/M metagenome (GOLD analysis project Ga0222708, IMG submission 179806) | Saline water microbial communities from Ace Lake, Antarctica - #1576 | ecosystem: Environmental > Aquatic > Non-marine Saline and Alkaline > Saline | place: Antarctica: Ace Lake... | reverse complement strand
GCATAGCGCTGTTATTTAAGTTGAAATTCGGGCATTCTAAAAATGTGTTGTAATAGCAACACTACTTGAAAGGGAACAGAGTTCCATTGCAAGTTCCACTGGTTCGTATCAAAATAATTTTGAGGTACATCACCTTTGAATACTTGTGTTGCCAGTGCATAGTCTGTTGTTGTGTGCAAAGATTTAGGAACAAACCTATCTACAATATCGCGAGCGATAATACTCACGTCATTTGTAGAAGCCGAAGAATCCAAAGCAATGTTTCTAAACAACTCTTCATTAAGATTCCACGCAGTCAACAGGATGTATTCTAGGCCTTGCCAACGACCGGTTATGGTGCTGCTGTTGATCCACGCGCGGTCGCCTTGCCAACCTGCAACATCTGTAGGGTTATAATATTCTTGTCCCAGATTCGTGGAGAAATTATGAATAATCCGCAGCTGCGCGTCAGTAACGGGGAAATTTGCTTCATTAATAAAGGTGAGCATGCATTCCATAGGGTCTTTAATGCTACTGCCTATGGCTGCATCGTCAAAAAAATGTTCGCTTTTAAACAGCTGTCCCAACACCGGTGCTAGTTCCCAGTTTGCGTTTCTAAAGGTTGTTGCAAGCGTGTCTATCATTGGCTGTGCAGGTAACTCTGGACTTACAAATGCCTTGTATATTTTCTTAACGATAAAATCTGCAATCTCTATAGGACGCTCGGTAAAGAGATGATCAATAAGTGTGTCGTGGTTAAAATTTGCGGTAACGCCAAAAATAGTTTTGGCATTGTTATCAAAAGAGCTCGGGTTGAAAGTAATGGGCGCGCCTACGTCTGTTCGGTTGTTATAACCTGTAAGTGCTCGTGCAGCTTCGGTGATGTCAGTCTGGGTATAGTTGTTATTTTCACCTAAAGTAAAAAGCTCAAAAAGTTCCCGCGCATAATTTTGGTTGGGGTTATTGCGTCTGTTTTGAAAACCATTGAGAAAAACGAGCATGGCCTCGTTTTTTCCCATTTCTTTAGCTATGGTTTTAAAATTACCTAACGCATGCGTTTGTAAAAGATTGTAGTATTGATATTGCCAGCTAGGTGCATCATAGTCTTCTAGTCTTGTTACAAAATGGTTGTGCCAGAACAGGGTCATTTTCGATCGCAGTTTGAGATTCAGTGCGTCGTTATAACTTTGTACTGTCCAAGCCCGTATTTGCGGAAAGCGTTCCGTATTAAAATTTGAATAGTCTGCGCGCACCATGTTTGCCCACGCAGGTGCTGGCGTGTTCACGTAGTTTATAGAATCTGTAATGATGGTGTCAACAAATACAACAGGAGTTTGCGCAAGTGCCGCAGTTTCTTGAACAATATCCAGTCCATAACCAAGCCGGCGCATCGCATGCCTAGATCGCTCGAGATTCCATGGTTTTGCAGCAGTAGGAACATAGGGTGCGAGTGTTGCTGTATTGCAAGAGTTTAAAAGTACCATAACACGCTATTTTTGAAGGTTGGTAAATATACGCCAACAAAAACTCTATATTTAACTTTTTATTACACTTTTTCATGAAAAATATCTCGCCAGTATGCTAGTAGCATCCTATAAGACAGTTCAATACCTAAAGAAAGGAGCGTGTATTTACATACTGTGCACTGCGCGCTTTGCAATGCAAGAGCAGTTAACGCCTGCTGTAAACTTGTTACAATCGTGGGGCTTTACTGTAAAACTAGGCAGCACCATCAATAAAGTAAATCACCAGCTCGGTGGCACACCACAAGAACGTATTACCGATTTTGTTGAGGCTTATAGAGACCCAGAGATAGATGCGATATGGGTCGCCCGCGGCGGTTATGGCACCGTGCAAATTATAGACGAAGTCCTGGTGCAACTTCATGATGTGTTACATGACCATAATTTTAAACATCCGTTATTTGTAGGGTATAGCGATGTTACTGTGTTGCATACCGCCCTTCAAAAACACGGTTTACCAACCGTACATACCTTTATGCCATTAGAAGCCGATGCAAAACCTAATGCAGTGTTGAGTTCCTTACATAATGCATTATCAGGCAATAAGCTAGAAGTGGTTTTTGAAAATACGCAGCACTTAACCACACTAGAACTGCTTGCACCTGTAATAGGTGGCAATCTGTCGATTTTATACAGCTTGATAGGCTCGCAAACCCTGCCCGATTTTAAAGGTCATATTTTATTTATAGAAGATATAGATGAGTACCTATATCACATAGAGCGTATGCTCTATGCATTAAAGCGCGCTGGGAAGCTTGCAGGTTTAAAGGCATTGCTGGTAGGTGGCATGACGGCGATGCGTGACCATGAAATCCCTTTTGGTAAAACAGCACAGGAAATTATTACCGACCTCACAGCTAGTTACGATTATCCTGTTATCTTTAATTTTCCTGCTGGACACATAGACAATAATCACAGTATTATCTTAGGTAAAGAAATGCATATAAATATCGGGGCAACCACTATAACCTGCACGCAATAATGGCAACGCATAACGACCTGGGCAATGAAGGTGAAGAACTTGCGGCATTGCATTTAATGAAACATGGTTACGATATCATCGCGAGAAATTACACCTATCTCAAAGGTGAAATAGATATTATAGCTCGTAAGGCAAACACGCTGGTAATTGTAGAGGTAAAGACCAGGTCCACTCCCGATTTTGGGGACCCGCAAGAATTTCTAAAACCTGCACAACGCAAACGACTCGTAGATACCGCCCACAAGTTTACAGAAGATTACGGCGATGATACTATTGAGGTGCGCTTTGATTTTATAGGCATAATTAAGACCAAGGCAGGCACAAAAATCGAGCACCTAGAAGATGCTTTTTATCATTTTTAACTAAAAAATCACGAACCTGCTACTCTATAATCTCTTTAACGAGATACACATAAACCGGAAAGTGGTCACTGTAGCCACCCGTAAAATTACCATTGTCCCAGCTGCGTAATGGGTAACCTTTGTACCTACCTTCTTTATTTGTCATAAAGCTAGGGTTGTAAATATGTGCCTGCCAGTACTGGTAGCCATCTTGTTTTGCCTCGTGTAGTAACGGGTAAGTAAACATAATCTGGTCAAATATGTTCCCAGCGTCGCGATAGGCCAGCGTATTGAGGCCATCTTTGAGCATTTGAATATAAGGGTTGTATATCATTTGCGGCCGTACACGATCCCGGTCGCGCTGCGCTCCTAAAGTAACAAGAACGCTCTCGTTTGTAGGGTCGTCGTTAAGGTCACCCATGATTATAATTTTGGCCATGGCATTCTCACTATGTAACGAGTCTACTATTTTTTTGTTTAAAGCCGCTGCGGCTACTCTTAACGACCTGCTTTTTTGTTCGCCACCGCTGCGCGATGGCCAGTGGTTTACTACAAAGGACATCGGGTCGCCATTAAGGTCGCCAGTAACGACCAGCTGGTCTCTAGTGTAAACGCGATTTCCAGACGAGGTGCTGTTGATTATAAGCGCTCTAGACGCACTGCTACTGACTGTAAACTCGCTCTTGCGGTAAATAAGCCCTACATCTATACCACGTCTATCTGGTGAGTCGTAGTGGACAATGCCGTAATCAAACTCACGTAATAATGGGTGATTTACGAGATCTTCAACCACCTTGCGGTTTTCTATTTCACAAATCCCCAAAACTGCTGGTGGTAATGCTGCTTTATCTGTTCCGATTTTACGTATCACGCGCGCCATGCTAGACAATTTCTTTTGGTAAACGTCTGCACGGTTGCCTTCAGGCATTTCCATAATAGGGCTCGCCTCGTCATTTATAGTGGTATCGTCTTCGGTGTCGTAAAGATTCTCAAGATTGTAGAACGCGATGGTCTGAACCTTGTATTGTTTAGGAACTGTAGTTGTTTGTGCTTGTATCGCTTTCGCGAAAGCGAAGAACAATAAACCACTGATAATAAAATTTCTAACCATTTTTAAAATGCTATGAAGTTATGTTTGTATAAAATATTGTACAAACGGCAAGTCAAAGGTAGGTAACCCATCATAAAAATGTACTTTTGCCACGAATTATTAATAAAATGTTAATATTACAGCATGAACAAATACATTAAAATCCTTCTTCTGAGTATTGCGGTTCTATGTTCTGGTCAAGTAACTGCTCAGCAGCTGCAAGGTCGGGTTATAGACGATACTACTGAAGACCCTATTCCCGGTGCTATTGTAAAAATAGTTGGGTCCACTTTAGAAACCACCACAGACGGTAATGGGTACTTTATCTTTACAGAAACCATAGCGTTAGGTAACCAGCAAGTAGCATTTAGGGCAAATGAGTACTTGTCCAAAATTATACCTGTAGTAATAACCTTAGATGGTGTGGTAAATTTAGACCCCGTATACTTGCGAGTAGATACCCTTGCCCAAGAAATGGCGGTGGGTATTATAAGTTTAACAGAAAATGACCTCGCCGAGGATCAAAACGCATCTACGAACCTTTCTGGTTTGCTACAAGCGACCCGCGACCAGTTTTTAAGAGCTGCCGCTTTTGATTTTAGCACGACCTTTTTTAGACCGCGGGGTTTAGATAGTGAGGACGGTAAAGTTATTATAAACGGTATTGAAATGAACAAATTGTTCTTCGGCAGGCCGCAGTTCAGCAACTGGGGTGGACTAAATGACTTGCAGCGCAACCAGGTGTTTACCATAGGTCTCGCAGCAGCCGAGGAAACTTTTGGTGGCTATGCAGGTGTTCAAAGCATTAATATGAGAGCATCGCAGCAACGTGCAGGTGCAAACATTTCATATGCCGGAGCAAATCGCAGCTACGAGGGCAGGTTTATGGGTACATACAATAGCGGTTTGATGAGTAACGGCTGGGCATACAGTGTCAGCGCCTCTAGACGTGCTGGTAATGAGGGTTTTGTAGACGGTACTTTTTACGACGCTAACTCCTTAGGATTGTCTTTAGAACGCAAGGTTAATGAAACACATTCCATAAACTTTACAGGAATGTACACCCCTAACCGTCGTGGCCGCAATACCGCAATAACTCAAGAAATAAGAGATTTGAAAGGAATTACTTATAATCCTTTCTGGGGTTTGCAAGATGGACAGCAACGCAGCAGCCGTGTACGTGACGTTAACGAGCCTGTATTTATTTTAAGCCATTACTGGGATGTGACCCCAAAGGTTAAGTTGAACACAAACATCTCTTACCAATTAGGGAAGGTAGGTAACACCCGTATCGATAATGGCGGTACAACACTTATACAAATAGACGGACAGGATGCATTTGTAGGTGGTGCACGTAACCCAAACCCAGACTATTACCAGAATCTACCCAGTTATCATTTACGCAATGGTACGGACCCGATAGATTTTCAAAATGCTTTCTTTGCAGAACGCGAGTTTAGGGCAAACGGCCAGGTTAACTGGAACAACTTGTACGAAGGTAACCGCATTGTGCGTGAGCAGGGCGGCAATGCGATTTATGCAATTCAAGAAGACCGCATAGATGACAAAACCATTGTTGCAAACACGCTCATAAGTGCTGAACTTACTGATAAAATTTTGTTTCACGGTGGTATAAACTACCGCAGGCTTAATAGCCAAAACTATGCAAAGCTAAACGACTTGCTAGGTGGAACCGGGTTTTTAGACATCGATTTCTTTGCAGAGGAGAGTGCTCAGGCTATATCGTCTGCACAAATACTTGCACAGTCAGACGTGCGCAACCCGAACCGTATAGTTAGAGAAGGGGAACGCTATAAATACAACTTTGATTTAGACGCACAAGTTATATCCAGCTTTGCGCAAGCGCAGTTTACTTCTAAGAAGGTAGATTATTTTGTAGCAGCAAGTGTTTCTAACACTACCTACCAGCGCGATGGCAAATACGAAAACGGTAATTTCCTGGGAAACCAGTCTTTTGGTAAAAGTGAGAAGTTAGATTTCACCAACTATGGTCTTAAAGGTGGGGCAACCTTTAAAATCTCAGGGATACAGTTTATAGACGTAAACGCAGGTTACCTAAACGATGCTCCTAACCTAGGCCAGGCGTTTGCAAACTCTAGACAAACAAATCTTACGGTAGAAGGGCTGGAATCGCAGTTATCATACTCAGGTGATGTGAGTTATATATACAGATCTCCTATAGTTAAAGCACGTTTCACAGCTTATTATACGGAGTTTCAAAGAGGAACCGACCTAGGCTTTTATTTTACAGAAGATTTAACAGGGTTACCCAGCGACGATGGCGCTGCGTTTGTACAAGAAGTCGTCACAAACATAGACCGCCGCAATATGGGTCTAGAAATGGGTCTAGAAGTACAGATAACACCGACGATAAACTTAAAAGGCGCCGCTGCTTTTGGTCAGAATCGATTCACAAACAATCCTGACTTATATTTAACCAGTGATGACTTTGCTGGCCCACTGCGTTTTGGTGATGGAACTACAAATCTCAAAGGGTATCACGTTGCTGGCGGCCCAGAAACGGCTATGCAAATAGGTTTTGAATACCGTGATCCAGATTTCTGGAACATAGGTGTCACGGTAAACTACTTTGCAAATGGATATTTAGACGTTAATAAGCTTGCACGCAGCGCAAATTTCTCTCAAGATTTTGACGGACAAACCTTTAATGATTACGACCCAGCGCTGGCAGGACAATTATTAAGGCAAGAACAGTTTAACGACTACACATTGGTAAACATTGTAGGCGGGAAGTCTTGGAGAATTGATGATAAATTTGTGGGATTTTTCGCGACTATAAATAACGTTTTTAGCCAAGAATTTAAAACTGGTGGATTTGAACAGGCGCGTAACTCTAATTTTAGATCTATACGTGATGACAAAAGCAATCCCATCGAGGTTTTTGCACCGCGCTACTTTTTTGGAAATGGAGCAACATATTATGTAAATATTTACTTAAGATTTTAAAAAGCTATGATTAATCTAATAAACAACGGAACAATGAAAAATTTCAATAAATTCTTTGCAATGGCTGCCATCGTAACTTTTGCATCTGCTTGTGTGAGTGACGACGATTACGGTGTGCCTGAGACTGCACCCGGACAAGCTGTAAGCGTTCCAGGGAACTTAGTGGACCTTATTACGGTTACTAACAGATTATTACAATCTGGCGACCCTACCTTAAAATTTGAAGACACGAATCAGTATGTTGCAGGGTTTGTTATTTCTGACGATATAGGAGGAAACTGGTTTAAAGAAATTATCATTCAAGATAAAACAGTAAACCCTACAATAGGAATTAACATACAGATAGATGTAAATCCGTTGTTCACGACCTATGAATTTGGTAGGAGAGTTTATGTAAAACTAGACGGTCTTACCGTAGGAACCAAGAATGGTGTCTATACCTTAGGAATAGGGGACAACATGGACAGAATTCAAGAATCTCGTCGAGACGAGTTTATTACGAGAGACAACGTGGTAGAAACGATTACACCTAGGGCAATAGAATTTTCTGATTTTTCTAATGCACTAGAAAATACATGGGTGCAGTTATCTAATGTGCAGTTTACTACAGAGGATTTAGGTAAAACTTTTGCTGCTGAACCTACCGACCAGTTTGACGGTGAGCGTAAAATAAAAAGTTGTAATGATTCTTTTGGCGCTGACGCGAATCTATGGACCAGCTCATTTTCAGACTTTAAGGCAATTACCGTACCTAGCGGCAGAGGAACGGTAAACGCAATTCTTACCAGAGATTTCTTTAACGCTGCCTATGTACTTTACGTAAACACTCCAAATGATTTTAGCTTTGATGACCCAAATCGTTGTGATCTGACCCCAATTTTGTGTGGAGTTGTAGGTGGCCCTGGAGCTAATACATTATTATTTGAAAACTTTGAAACGCAATCTACTGGTGCAAGTGCCATGCCTGCTGGATGGGTTAATTTCCAAGAAGCAGGTTCCCAAACGTGGAAAGTTTACACTGCAACAGGCACCAATGCATCTTTGGGTAAAAGCGTAAATATAGGTTCCTTTAGGTCCGGCGACGCCAGTACAGTTGCATGGTTAATCACGCCACGTTTTGATTTCACCGCACAAACAGGTGAAGTAATTTCCTTTGAAACCTCCAATAGCTTTGCCGATGGCTCAACGATGCAGGTACTTTTCAGTAATGATTGGGATGGCACACCAACTGGTGTCGCAAGTGCTACATGGCAACCGCTAGGCGACGCAATAATTGTCCAAGATACAGAGAACTTCGGAAACTGGGTATTCTCTAGAAATGTATCCCTAGACTGTGTAACTGGAACTGGTGCTATCGCATTCCGTTATGAAGGTTCTGGAGATGCAGCAACGGACGGTACATACGAACTTGACAACATAAGGCTAACTAGTAACTAAGTTCTCTTAATTGAGAGAAATACCATTTTCACAAAAGGCTGTTTAAATATTAAACAGCCTTTTTTATACTTATTTTTAATGGAAGGCCCGTAACGAACTGCCTTGTTGATGAGTGCAATTAATCCACAAAATATGAACTGGAGTATGAGCTAGGTTATTCATAAGGAATCAAAAAGTCAATAAGCTCATTATTAATTTGTTTGGCACAACAGCAGGTGTAATTGCGCAATCCCGTACAACTAAAATTAACGAGAAAGACCGGTGCTAAACCTCAAGAAAATCAAAAAACCGAAGCGATTAAAATGTATTCTGAAATTAGTTTATTAGCATCTATCACAAATTAAAAAAAAGAAAAGACTACGTACAAAATTTACGAATCATATTGAAAAAAACAGAAAACCTAAAAGGACAGATACGTATATTAACTAGGAAAATTGAAGCTTGGAACTGTTTCTCTGGAGAGTTGGATTCAGTCCGTTATTTCTACAACGTTAGGTTAGCATACAGGTTAAACGAGCATAATTTCAAGTACGATTTTTAGCGGAATTGGGTTCTTTGCCATTATGCATTCAAAAAAAAACAACTTGTTGGCCCTATAGAAGGTTTCAACTTATTCACGGAGAAGTCAAAAGATTTGCACTTTACTGTAGCAATACTTAACCAGAAAAAGAAGTTCCTATTTTTATTATACTCGTTGGAACGCGCTCATTATTAGGGTAAAGTGTACAATTATGAAAATATAAAGCACAAGACTATGCTATTTATTGCGCTAATAAAGATACCTTTTACTTTTCTCATTTTTCAAAAACAGCAAGCACGTCAACTGTAAATTAAATACACACAAAGAAGAAATAGGTGCACAGCGTATTACTTGGTACGTGCACTTTTTCAAAAAACCAGATACCGCTTAAACACGAAGAACATGTACTCCGCACCTAGTCAAAGAGAACTATAATTTAACAGACGCTCCGAAACTAGCGTTTTGCATTATGGTAGAAAAAAAGGAGCAATAATAAGATTGGCAATAATCAACTTCTGAAAAGATAAATTACTCAAAGGAACAATTACCACGCTCTAACACAGCTTCTGTATTGCAACTATAATTCCATAAGGTTCAAATACAAAAAAAAATAAAAATAAGTGTTACCCTAGCTTTTGCACCCCAAAATTAGTGAGCTGTGTTCGATTCCGTTAAAGGTCAGAAAACGGCATCTAAATCCTTCAAAGTTGCAATATCGATAAAGAGTTATTCATAAAAAATTTGCAGCTATTAAACATTTTCAAAATACCTTTGAGTCAATGGTTGCTATTAAATAAATGAACTGCAAGTCGGTTTTTACATTTTAAACCATAAAGGCAAATTAATGGCAGTGAATATTTTACGGGATTGCTTGGTAGTTTATTTTTAAAATCTAGTTGCCATTTACGAATAATTCCCGCCTCCGAGCTGCTAGTATTAAAGAGATTTCCAAAATATTTGTATTTTGATTTCATTAAATACGCTTAGATAAGTCCGTAAAAAAACCCACTACATTTGTAGTGGGTTTAAAGCCTTCTGATTAGTTGGTTTATTTACTCTTTCACAATTGTAAATTCTGACCTACGAGAGTCTTCATATTGTTGTTCTGTACACTTTTGCGTATCACAGCTATTAAGCGCCATCGCTTCACCGCGACCTTCGCCACTAAGCCTGCTGCTGTCTATTCCCTTAGAAACCATGTAACTCACTAGCGACTCTGCTCTGCGTTGTGTAAGAGCGAGGTTATAAGAATCACTACCCCTCACGTCTGCAAAGGTTTCGGCCTTTACCCCTAGGGTTGGATATTTTTTCATAAGACTTACTAGCCTGTCTAATTCTAGCGCAGCGTCGGGTCTTATGTTTGACTGATCTAGGTCAAAGTATATTTTGTTTAAGATAATTTTATCAGCTACGATAACTGGATCCGGAATCATGCTTACCAATAGCATTGCAGTCTTAGCTTTGGTAATCGCAACACTGGCCTCACCGCTTTCATATCCATCTTTTGCACCACGTGCTATAATCTCTACATCGCAATCTGACGTGAATATGGCCTCACCCATTGCATTTGCCACGACGGCTGCTTGTGCAATAGTACTGTTGCTAGATTGCATAGAAAGTATAGCACCAGGTATAGGGCTGCCGGTTACGGAGTCTACAGCTTTAACGGTTACTGCCACTTCACAAAGATCTATTTTACGTACAGCATAGATATCATCACCACCTTTACCCCCTTTGCGGTTAGAAGATACAAATCCCGTACCCGCAGCATCGTTGTATGAGAACGAAAAATCGTCTTGTGATGAGTTTATAGGCGCACCCATGTTACTGACTGCACCAAAATCAGAACCTTGCGACTTTGCCGTAAACACATCCAGTCCACCCAAGCCCAAGTGACCGTTGCTAGAAAAATAAAGTGCACCATTGTCTGCAATCCACGGAAATGAGTCGTCACCAGAAGTGTTTATTCCGGCACCTAGATTTACTGGATTTGAAATCTTACCATCTTTAAGGTCTGCGCGGTAAATGTCAGAGCCACCGTAACCACCTGGTGCCTCACTAGCAAAATAAATATGCTTACCGTCTTTAGTTATAGTCGGGTGCCCTACTCCGTACTCTTTATTTTCAAGAGATGTTGCTTGCACATCTTTCCACTCACCACCTGCTTTTACTGCACGGTAAATCTTAAGCTTGCTCTCACCGTCCGCTGCTTTTTCATAGTCTCCATTAAGGTAATCCACACGCGTAAAGAACATATACTTACCATCTGGCGTTACATCGAGTGTTCCTTCATGAAACTTTGTATTTACATCTCCAGTAAGTAAAGTAGAAGTACCTGCATTGCCACTAGCGTCTATAGTTGCCTCGTAAATGTCTAGGTACGGCTCTTTGTTCCAACCATAGTTGCCACGGGATTCGTTACGTGCACTAGAAAAGTAGATTTTATCATCTATGCGCACGGCTGCAAAATCACTTGCCTCGCCGTTAACGTCCATCGCTTTAGTCTCAAAACCCACCGCCATGTTTCTAATGCTAATAAGGTAATTGGGGTTTGCTTTAAAAGCTTTTGCACGGTCATCCACGGGAGCTAGACTCGCAAACTGACTCATAATCGTGTTTGAAAGCTCATAATTATCGCTCGCTTTTAGCGCTTGTGCGTAACTAAAAAGTGTTTCGGCCTCAGGATTTGTTTTTGTTGCACGCGCATAGTTTGTTGAAGCATTTTTAAAATCGCTGTTATAGAAATACGCGTTGCCTAACCGAGTATACACATACTGGGTGCGCTCGCCATTGCTTATAAGTTTTTCATAAGCCTTTGCTGCGTCCACATACCGCAGTTGCCCATATAGTTTGTCTGCTTTAACAGTTTTATCGCTTTGCGCCTTTATCGTTGCGGTAAAAGTTGTAAGTACTAAAAATAAAAAGTATATTTTTTTCATGGTGTTTGTCCTTTGCTGGTTTGATTAGAAGAAACGCGGCGATTGCATTACTTTACGTGGGAACGATATGTTATAGGTCAGAAATATCTCGTGTGACGCGTCTGCAACAACGTTAATTTCTGATGTTACGCGGTCATAAGCATACCCTACTTTTAGTGACTCTGTAAGATTCATGCCTACAAGACCACTGAAAGAGTCTTGATAACGGTAGGAAACGCCTACCTCAAACGTATCGTTGAATAAGAAGTTTGTGTTTAAGTCAAAACTTACGGGTGCATTAAACGCTCCTTTTATAAGTACATGAGGCTTCATTTTTACTGTTTCGGAAAGGTCAAATACATAACCTGTAGTTACAAAAAAGTGCTGCGTTTCAGATCCTAAGTTAGCACCTGATTCATTTTCAGATTCATCTAGATGCACTGCTCGCAATAAGTTGGGAACAGATGCTCCTACATACCAGTTAGAGCCATAAAGAAAAGCTCCAGTACCTACATTGAAATAATTTTCATTTACTTGATTTGCAAATGCATCATCTCCTGGAACCGTGGTCCTAATTGTGGCAAGGTTAACGTCGTGAAAAGTAAAACCTGCTTTAAGCCCTAGTGCAAGGGTGGTTTTGTCACTTACGA
>Ga0222708_1000339_pt1 | contig 12472 bp, 15 predicted proteins | sample AntAcemetage1576_FD_179806 | JGI IMG/M metagenome (GOLD analysis project Ga0222708, IMG submission 179806) | Saline water microbial communities from Ace Lake, Antarctica - #1576 | ecosystem: Environmental > Aquatic > Non-marine Saline and Alkaline > Saline | place: Antarctica: Ace Lake... | reverse complement strand
TTTTTTTGTTCCAAGCGCTAAGCATCACTTGCTTGACTGCATACCAAGTCCTGAATTCTGAATTCCGAAACTTCATACTCTTTAAGACCAGTCACTTTTTTCTATTTCAAAAATTTCGTGGACAGTAGTTTCTAAAACAGCGGCCAGTTTAAGAACGAGCAGTGCGCTGGGTACGTACTTTCCTTTTTCTATGGTGTTTATGGTTTGCCGGCTCACCTGTATCTTGTCGGCCAGGTCTTGCTGGGTCAGGTTGTGTATGGCACGATGTACTTTGAGGTTATTCTTCATCGTTGTTATTTTTATGTTTGTACTTGAGCCATTCAAAACGGATGTTGAAGATAATTAGTGGTGTGAGCACGTTAAGCATGAGCACGTTTAAAAATAAACCTCCAAACATAAACAACGTTGCAAAAATGTAAATACCGTAATTCATGTAAATAGCCCATACCAGCGAACTCTTGCGTACCTCACCTATCAGCTCGTCTTCTAGTTTTTCCTTAGAAAATGACCATAAAAGCCCATTCAAAATGGCTATTATGGAAAGAATCTCGTCCGTTATATTGTTTCCGTACCACGGGTATGGTCTGAGCGTTTGAAACATGTCTTTTTGAAAAGGCGCTAACGCCACAAGGTCCAGAAAAGGAATATTGTAGTCTGCAATTTCAGTAAAGCATAAAAACGCAAAGCTCAACAAAAACAAAACCATTGCCGGTTTCTTAAACCTTGCAGGAAATAAATAAGTATTATTCATAAAATCGGTTTTAAAGTGAATACCAAATGTAATACAAAGCAATCTAAATGTAAAACAAAATTGATAAAAAGTTATATAGAGTTTACATATGGTATTTGAAAACGGTGTTTCTAGTTAAATAACTACGTAAACAGTTGTGTAACTATAAAAGTAGTTATATGTTTGCAGTGTTTACAAGTCCAGAGTTCGAAGTTATTTAATCGAGACGAAGTAATTCAGAATTAGTATAAAGGATACTTTATCGAATGCCACGGCACTTGAATCCTGAAGATGTGCAAGAAGGGATAGTGCTTAAGCTTGAATTTGAATTTAAAAAACAACGCATTAACACCTTCTCCTTTGGGGAAATGCCTGTAGGCAGTGAGGCCTAAAGCCTAAAGCCTAAAAGAGCCAAAAAGGTAATGATTAAACTACCCTATATTTAACCAGACAAAAACGATTACCGTAGCATCAAACCACCAAATTAACAAATTTAAATAGCACACTATACCCATGAGGTTTGCCTCACTTTTACCAGCGCACAAAATATCGTAAAATACACAGTTAACAAATTAGAAACCATGGAAAAACTCACCGTTAAAGAAGAAGAAATTATGCACGTATTGTGGAAGCTTAAAAAGGCTTTTGTAAAAGAAATAGTGCCACATTTAGAGGGAACCAACCACTACAACACGATTTCTACCGTGGTGCGCAAGCTTGAGGACAAGGGTTATGTGGGTTATGAGGCTTTCGGAAAAACCCACCAGTATTTTGCGCTGGTTACAAAAGAGCTGTACCGCAACACCTTTGTGAGCACGGCCATGACTTCGTACTTTAACGATTCGTATAAAAACATGGTTTCGTTTTTTGCCAAAGAAGAAAAAATCACCGCACAGGAGCTACGCGATATTTTAAAAACACTAGAATCTAAAGAACGATAATATGGACGCACTACTTGAATTTATGTGGAAAAGCACAGGCGTGCTGCTGCTTTTTGTTATTGTATATCAGCTTTTACTTAAAAGATTGACCTTTTTTAACGCAAACCGCTGGTTTTTGCTCGCAGGTTTGCTCGCATCTATCGTGTTTCCCTTTGTTGAAATCACCCAAACGGTTTATGTAGAGGCGTCGCAGCAAGTGCCCACGCCACAACAGGCAGCCACACCCACGGCTTTTATACTGCAGCAACCGCTAGAAATTCCAGTGGTAACTCAAGAACCTGCTGTAGATTTAGGGTTGCTTGCGCTTTATGGTTATATGATTGTGGCCTTATTTTTTCTAGGAAAAATGACCGTAGAACTAGCATCGCTTATCAAGTTAATAAGCAATGGAGCACGCGTAAAACGCGACGGGTTTGTGTTTGTTACGCTTTCGCGAAAGCTAACACCGTTCAGTTTCTTTAACTATATATGTTACAGTGTGCAAGAAAAAGACAGTGAAGAACTTGCGCTAATAATAGATCACGAAAAAGTGCATGCACGGCAATGGCATAGTGTGGACTTGCTGTTAAGTCATGTATATCGTGCATTTTTCTGGTGGAACCCGCTTGCGTGGATTGTAAAAACACAAATAGGCGAGAACCTAGAGTTCATCGCAGACTCGCATGCAAAAAGCCGGCACGCACACGGACATACCTATGAGCGCGCATTGCTAAGCCGCGCAGCAAGCCACATGCAACCAGCACTGGCAAACAATTTTTTTACGCCCTTTATAAAACAACGTATCGTTATGTTACAAAAAGAAGCAAGTGCCACGTGGAATGCATACAAATATGCACTCATTTTACCAGTAATGCTGGTCTTTATTTATAGTTTTAATAGGGTGCAAGAGATTGAATATGTGGAGAAGGAGACTGCTGTTACACTACCCAGAGAAAAGGAAATGACCCTAGCAGATGTTGTTAAAATGATAGAAATTGAAAATGTCGAGATAAAGCAGGAAGATTTAACATATGACATAACTGCTGTTACTACTGCCGCGCAGCTTGCAGTATATGAAAAAGAAATAAATGCATATGCCAATTACGAAATGCGTTTTAAAGATGTGAAGTCAAATGATTCAGGCAGGATAACTTCTTTTCTAATTGGCACAAAGGTTCCTTCTCAAAAATGGAATAACCATGCAACGGTTGCAGTAACACCTAACTCATTATGGTTGCTTGTTGCCACAAAAGAAGAACTTAAATTAAATCAAGAAAATAGTCAGCAGTCTATTATTATGAGCATCGATGGAACGAAGCTCGTAAAAGAAGATTTGACCTATGGTAATGATGAGAACGACAGCGACCCGTTCATGTTTCTACGTAAAACAATCAATTTACCAACGTACACAATAGTAAAAGATAGCTTAGTCAGCCAAAATAACGGTATTGCTACGATTGTTCTACCATCTGTCAACGATATGATGAGTGGTAAAAAAGCCATAGTAATAAGTGGAACTTCGCATTCTATCGAAGTTGGGATGAACAAGATAGAAGTGGAAGAAATCATTAGAAAAATTAATGCAGAGACTCAAATGAAACTGCGCTTGTCTACCTTGAAGTACAAAAAAGGTAAAATATCCAAAATCAAACTTCGAGCTAATAAAGACGGCAATGAGCAGGTCGTTGCTTCCGAAAGCAGCAACGGCATTAACACCATTTGCATGCAAGTCTCAAAAGAACAAGTGCTTTTTGTGAAGTGTGATGAAGCAAGAATCACAGCACGAGTAACTGACGTTCGATACGTTAATAGCGATACCGATTCAAAAGACAAAAACTCAGGTCACCTATATTATAAAAATGGCACGTATTCTTATGTGTCTGAAAATGGCGAGACTAAAATTTTCAATAGCTGGGGCGTACAAGTGCATTCTATGGATTTTATAATTTCTAGTGGCCGTGCTGCAAATGGTAAAACAACCATAAATAACAAGCCGTACGCATTTACCGTAGATAAAAACGGAGCTTTGGAATTTAAGGACACTAAAAACAATATCGTAATAGAAAACCTTTTGACTGCATACGAAACCTTTGAAAAATCACAAAACATTGTCCTACCTGCAAGTGGCAATAAAAACCTCGTATACGGTGGAAATTCGAAAGCATTGTATGTTATTGATGATAAGATTCAAGACATAAAAACAGGTAAACCTAAATATTTAGAGGCAGACGTAATGACCGTAAATGTTTTAAAGGGAAATGATGCGATAAATAAATACGGCGATGCAGGAAAAAATGGCGTTGTAGAAATTACGACCAAAGGTTTGCAAAAACAATTGCAAAACGAGGTAAATGCAAACCAGGCAACTTCTAAAAACTTAAAAGACTTTAAAATAGTTTTTGAAAAGTCGGCACGTGGTATTCAAATGCGAAGTTTGCAAGGCACCGCATGGATTGATTTATCTTTTAGCTTAGAAAACAACAAGCCACAAGCCATAAACGAATACGGCATGACTACGTTGCAAAAAGGCACCTCTTATAAAGATGCTGCGCTCGCAAACTTTTTATTTACCATAACAAAAACTGAAAACGGTATTACACTCAAAGGTATCGAGGGAACAGTCTGGACTGGCTTGAGCTTTAGTCTCACTAAAAACAGCAAGCAGGTCGTAAATCAGTATGGTGTTACAACTATAGATTAGGTGCGATTGTAAGTCAGTGCTTGTAATATGTCAACCTGTTAGAGCCCATTTTCCAACTAGAAAAGTGGGCTTTTACTTTACACCTAAACAAATCGTATTTTTGTAGAATGAAAAAACAGCTGTTTAAAACGCTGGCTGGCGTTAATAAAGCGCTACTGCCTAGTTTTACTAAAAAAGGTTTAGAACTTGCCAAAGCCTCTAAACTACAACTTGCACTTTTTGGCTATAGGCTTTGGGTAACTAAAAATGCGTTAGATTAATGTTTATATCTCTTACAGACCAGTGTTATAGAACCATAGAACTTGCACAGCGACCCCTTAGAATCGTTTCCCTTGTTCCTTCACAAACAGAGTTACTTATAGATTTAGGTCTGGAAAAATTTCTCATAGGTGTCACCCGTTTTTGCGTGCACCCAGCTGGGCTTACAGATCGCATTACTGTGGTAGGTGGTACAAAGAAGATTGTTACTTCTAGGCTGTACGAGTTGCAGCCGGACCTCATCATTTGTAATAAGGAAGAGAACACACCAGCTATTGTGCAGGATTGCGACCGCATAGCGCCTACATACGTTTCTGATATTGCGACCTTGGAAGATGCTCTAGAAATGATTGCCGACATAGGCAAGCTTACCGGTGCGAGTTTCAAGGCAAAATCTATGGTGAATGCAATTAAAATTGCCTTTAACGGTTTGGACAAAAAAAAGACGCCCGTAAAGGCATTGTATCTCATTTGGAAAGACCCGTACATGAGTGTAGGTGATAATACGTTTATTCACGATATGATGCAGCGTGCAGGTTTTGAGAATGTTTGTGCCAGCATGTCGCGCTATCCAGAGCTTACTGTTGATGCTATGCTTGCCTTGCAGCCGCAGGTTGTCATACTATCGTCTGAGCCTTATGTGTTCACTAAAGAAGACGAGGATTTGCTGGTTTCTGCTTTCGCAAAAGCGGACTTAACAACAAAAATACTGCGCGTAAATGGGGAATCTTTTTCTTGGTATGGGTCTAGATTACTGAAATCACCCGAAGCTTTTAACGGTTTGTTATAAATAGATTTTAGATGCCGTACCGCTGGCGAAGTTCTTTTAAAGTGTTAAAAGAACCATATGGCAACTGATGTTTTAGGTTATCGTGAGCGTTACGCTCCTATTTCTTACGAAAAAGCTGAATTTCTTCTTTTAATTTGAGTGCTTCGTAGTTCAGTTTATTGCTGGCTTCGCGGTCGGTAAGCGCTATTTTGTAAGCTTTGCGCATTAAGTTGCAGTATAATTCTTCTTTTTTTTTAATTTCTTTACTCATCTTCTCACATCTACTTAGGCGGCAAAAGTAAGTACTTAGTTTCCCAAAAGGCTCCAACTAAATGTTAAGTGCTGTTAAAGAAATTACAAATTTACGTCGATGAAAATTGCATAAAAAAGCACTTTTCGTAATATGCACATGACAAAACGAGTGAACAGTACGTTGTAAAGCCTTAAGGCTTGTCTTGCAAAGCAAAAATACGTCGCATAAGGACTGTAGTTCTCGCGGCCGTTTTACCTCGGATTTCGATTTCCTCTAGGGCTATCATTTTAAAAATACCTGTGAGTGCTTCTCGTGTTACATAGTCTGTCAGATCAGGGTTTAGATCGCTGGTTAATGGTAAGTTGTTGTATTTTGTAATTGCGCCAGACCATAACGCTGTCGCTCCTACCTCTCTTAAGTTTTTGTCTATTACAGGTGCAAACCTTTCATAAAGAGCTATTTGCGTATTCGTTTCTAGAAAACGCGTCGCCGCACGCTGGTCGCCTAATAAAATGCTTTTGGCGTCTGTAATACCCATGTTCTTTATGGCATCTACAAAGATGGGTAACGCTTCTTTAGTAGCATCTTCGGCTGCGCGGTTGAGTAGTTTCAGACCATCTTCTGCAATGTTAGACAGTCCTATTTTGCGCAAGCCACGGTCTACTTTTTGCAACTCGGCTGGCAATAAGATTTTTACTAAATCATTTTTAAAAAAGCCGTTTGTGCCCATTAGGGTGGTTACCCGCTGCTCTATACCTTGATTAAGTGCTTGCTTTAATCCGCTACTTATATCGGAATTAGAAAGAATGCCCGCATCTTGTGGCAACTGGCTCGCTAGTTGTTGCAGCTCTGCACAACCCGTGAGTGGTATAATGATCATTAATAATAGCAATATTTTTTTCATGAGAATTTTTTATTGTAAAATGTATTAAGTGTACTTATCGCAAATATAATTCAAATGGTGGGTTTGAGAGTTTGGGGGTTTTAAATTGCTTTCAACTTGATTTTGTTTTTCGGTTTGATTTTGTTCTTAGAAAGAATTAGTGAGTTGCCGTTTTTTGTGACAAGCAATAACCATAAATACAACGGTATTCAACCGGTATTTCAGAACAAAAGTTCGGGGCACTAGTTAGTTTAGCAGGTTATTTATTATCTTTAATTAAATTTGTGATTTATGAGGTTTACTAGGATGTTAGTTGCAGCTGTGCTAAGTGTGTCGTTAAGCGGTTGTTTTTCTGGAAGAGGTTTAATAAAGCAAAGTGACAAAGACGTCGCGCCTTTTAGTTTAAACACCCTTAACGGTGTCTATGAAAATGTCTTGCCAGACGACCTAGATTACAGTTTGTGGCAAGATTTAAGTGCAAACGAGCAAATTAAAGAGGTTCCACCTTCTATACAAGACAGCCAGGTAGAGTTGGAACTGGTAAACGATAACACTTTAATGGCTTATTTGCTTATCGCAGGACAACGTATAGATACTTTAGAAATAAAAGGTCGCGTTAAGAATGACTATTTTATAGCTAATCGAGTTTTTACCATTGTTCCATTTATCCTTTTAAATTATTATGCAGACCATAAAACGGTCCTAGGTAACTTGCCTAATGGCGATTTGCACCTTGTGCAGGGCAAAAAGGTAAGTTTTGTTTTTTTTGACGGGTCTGGGGACTCAGATAGGGAGGTTATAAATGCCGATTACCAGCGGGCAGACCCAACGCAGGTGCGCATTTTAAAAAGGAATTTATAGCATAAAAAAACGCCCGTAAAGGGCGTTTATATTTCGTTTAATCTTAAAGCTAGGTGTCTATAGAACCCATTACTTTTTTTGCAAACGCATTTGCGGCTTCTATGCTGTTCATACCATTATCAACATTTGAATGCACTTCGAGCGCACCACAAATATTTGTGATAAGTTCGCCTATTACATCCATTTCTTCGCTTGTTACCGTGCGGTGTTCGCAAAAGTGTTCAAGAACCGTTAACGTGGCTTCTAGCTCTGTAGCTGTTGCCCCTTTTTGTAGGTGTCTAATTACTGGTAACTTCATTTACGAGATCTATAAGGTTTTCAAATTTATTTGTTTGCACTTGGTTTACAAAAGCACCTTTACTAAAAGTAGCAAATGTAGGCAGGTTGTCTACTGTTGCGAGTTTGCGTGATTCTGGAAACTTCTCTGCATCTACAAGTAAAAAGGTAGCAGCAACGTGTTGCTCTGCCAGTTTCTTAAATTTAGGTTTCATAACACGGCAGTTACCGCACCACGATGCCATGTACTGTACAATCACCACATCGTTATTTGCAATGATTTCTTGTAAATTATCTTGTTCTAATGTTTGCATAACTGGCATTTAATAGGGTTAAAAATAAGGACAACAGCTCTTTGTTGTTCATCAATAAACTGTTGTCCTTTAAAAAGGGTTACTTAGTTTTTTGCAAGATAGGCTGCTGTAGCAAGACGGTCTGCACTCATGGCTTCTTTTCCTTCTTCCCAGTTTGCGGGACAAACCTCACCGTTTTTCTGTACGTGTGTGTATGCATCTATAAGTCTTAAAAACTCATTTACATTACGACCTACAGGCATGTGATTTACACCTTCGTGAAATACTGTACCTTCTTCGTCTATTAAGTAGGTTGCGCGGAACGTTACATTGTCACCTTTTAAAAGGTAGGCTTCCATCTCGTCGTTATACTCTTCCTCTGTATCTAAAATATCAAGAATATTTGCAAGATTGCGGTTGGAGTCAGCTAGTATAGGGTAAGTAATACCTTCGATACCACCATTATCCTTAGAAACGTTTAACCACGCAAAGTGTACTTCTGGAGTGTCGCATGAAGCGCCCACTACCAGGGTGTTTCTTTTTTCAAACTCACCTAGAGCTTCTTGAAAAGCGTGTAATTCTGTTGGGCACACAAAGGTAAAATCCTTCGGGTACCAGAAAAGAAGTACTTTTTTTCCTTTGCTCTTTGCTTCTTCGAGAACGTTTAACTTAAACGTGTCTCCCATTTCATTCATTGCATCTACATCTAGGTTGGGAAATTGTCTTCCTACTATTGCCATTTTGTTAATTTTAAAAGTTGTTATTTCAGGCTGCAAAAGTACGCACAGAAGGTAGAAATTTTTGCAAGCGATTGATTTTAATAGATGATTATACCATAGGAAATAAATATCGATTTGCCGTAATGTATTTTTATTGTGGTAAGAGCTTATCAGTTAGCTCCTTTGATACTATCATACAGCGTTTCTCTGAATTTTATGGCAGTAATAAAGCCATCGCCATAACCGACTTTATAATATGTATTTGTAATGCTGCTGTCCTTTACGATATCTTTTCTGCTCTCATTTGAATCTATACGTTCTTGTACCGCAGCTGTTATTTCCTGCAATAGGTTGTGATATTCACTAAATAACCCGTAGTTGGAGACCGCACCATGCCCGGGAACGATCATAGTGTCGTCATTAACTAACGCTAACACCATTTTTTGCGCAGCTAGGTAACCCTGAATGCTACCGCCGCTATTGATGTCTATAAAGGGGCATTTTCCATTAATGTAAACATCGCCTACGTGCACTACGTTTGGTTCTATAAGATAAATGATCAGGTCACCATCTGTATGTGAATTGTACACGTGCATTAATAGAGCGTTTCCTGCGCTTAGTGAAAGAGTCATTTGTTCTTAGATCGCCTCTTCTGGTAAAGCAGCTCTGTCGTTATTCTCTTTTTCAATTCTGTTTATTGCGTTTGCTTGTGCGATTACGACAGTTTCATCGCTCTTAAAATATGCATTGCCACCAGTATGGTCGCCGTGGTGGTGGGTATTTACAAGATAGGAGATAGGTAAATCACTTAAGCTTATTATGGCGTTTTTTATGCGCTCACTCAACGGCACATATTGGCTGTCTACCATGAGCAACTCTTTATCGCCTACTTGTATTAAAATATTGCCACCAGCACCCTCGAGCATGTAAGTGGATTCGGTAAGTTTAATAGTTTTTATCGCGACTTATTCAAAGCGTGCTTGTGCAAACCCACCCATGCTTAACATCAGAACTGCAATCAACAATAAATTTCTCATAAGCGTTTTTTCAAAGCGATAAGCTGACTAGGCAGCAGCAAGTTGTTTTATTTTAATGCGCAATGCCGCAAAGGCGAGTGTCATAAACGGAGACAGCCAGTTAAAAATGGCATATACAAAATAGTCGCTCACATTCACGCCCAGCGTGCTGCTTTGGTAAGCGCCGCAGGTGTTCCAAGGAATGAGTGCGCTGGTTACTGTGCCAGCATCCTCCAGGGTTCTCGACAGGTTTTCTGGTGCGAGACCTTTATCTCGGTATGCTTTTGCATACATCTTTCCGGGAACCACTATGGCCAGGTATTGGTCGCTAGCGGTTACGTTAATGGCAAGACAGCTTATTACCGTACTTGCAAAAAGTCCGAAAACAGAATCAAAAAGATTCAGCAATGACCTGCTTATACGTGCAAGCGCTCCTATCGCGTCCATAATACCGCCAAAAACCATCGCACATATAATAAGCCATATCGTAGGTAGCATGCTTTCCATGCCTTTTCCTTCAAAAAGGCCACTTAGCTCACCAGCAATATCTGCATTATCTGTCACAGGTGCAACTGCTGTTTTCACGGTTACAGCATTCATAATCCCTTTATAAGCTGCCATACCGCCCCAGTTTTCGAGTCCAGATATGGTAAGTACGATCCCTGGCTGAAAAATAATAGCAAACATCCCAGCGAGCAAAGTGCCTACAAGCAATGCGATAAGCGGGCTCACCTTTTTAACAATCATCGCAATAACTGCCACAGGCACTAGAAACAACCACGGTGTGGTGTTAAAGGTTGCGTTTATCACTTCTTGGTACGCGCTCACGTCGGCCTCGCCGGTGGTTTCTATGGTAAAGCCAAGTATAATAAAGACTACAAGCGTTACAATAATAGTAGGTACAGTCGTTAAAGTCATGTATTTAATGTGCGTAAACAAGTCTGTTCCAGCCATAGCAGGTGCGAGGTTGGTGGTGTCACTTAACGGGCTTAATTTATCGCCAAAATAAGCGCCACTTATAACTGCGCCAGCAGTCATGCCTTCACTTATGCCGAGAGCGCTCGCGATGCCTATAAGCGCAATACCTACGGTTGCACTCGTGGTCCAGCTGCTGCCTGTAGCGACTGATATAATCGCACAAATAATAACACAGGCCGCTAGAAAAACGGTAGGGTTCAAAATAGCGAGGCCGTAGTAGATCATCGTGGGAATAATGCCGCTCACCAGCCAGGAGCCCGCAAGCGCGCCCACCATAAGTAAAATAAGAATCGCACCAGAGGTAGATTTAAGATTTTGCGCCACTTCTTCTATCATTTGCGCATAGCTTACCTTGTTAAAATACCCCACAATGCCCGCAACGGCTGCTCCCATTAATAAAATAAACTGGTTCGAGCCTCCCAGCGATGAATCGCCGAAAACATACACATTAAACGCCAGCATTCCTACCAGTGCTATAACGGGAATGAGTGCTTCCCAAATGCTTAATTCTCTGTTTTCGATGATTGCGTCATTATCGTGGTTGCTTTGCTGTTCTTCCATTTATTACTTTCTGAGGCGTAATGTTACGATTTTAAGGCGCTAGATGCAAGTCGCACCTTGCAGTATTTGTGTTTTATGCTGTAGGTAGATGCGGAGTTCGCTTTCGCGAAAGCGTAAAATACACAAGCCCTATTGTAACTCTTAATAAAGTGATAATAAATAATGATAACTGCGCCGCAGAAATAGCGTTTACTAAACGTAACTTTGTGTCATAAATTTAAGATAATGTCTGAACAAATAGAACGCGTTAAATGTTTGATTATAGGATCCGGTCCAGCAGGTTACACAGCTGCAATTTATGCTGCACGTGCAGACATGAAACCTGTGCTGTACACCGGCATGGAACCTGGCGGTCAACTTACTACTACAACGGAGGTTGATAACTTTCCTGGCTATCCAGATGGTGTAGACGGCCCAACGATGATGGTAGATTTACAAAAACAAGCAGAGCGATTTGATACTGATGTGCGTATAGGAATGGTAACTGCCGTGCATTTAGCTACAGAAAAAGGTGGCATACACACCGCTATTGTGGACGGTAAAACAACCATAGAGGCAAACACTATTATTATATCAACAGGTGCAACTGCAAAATATTTAAATATTCCCAGCGAGAAACGTTTGCGTGGCGGTGGCGTAAGTGCATGTGCAGTTTGTGATGGATTTTTCTATCGCGGCCAGGACGTAGCAATCGTAGGTGCAGGAGATACCGCTGCAGAGGAGGCTACTTACCTGTCCAAATTATGTAATAAAGTGACCATGCTGGTGCGTAAGGACACCATGCGAGCCTCCAAGGCCATGCAACACCGGGTGCTTAACACTAAAAACATAGAAGTCCTGTTTAATACAGAAGTTGATGAGGTGCTGGGCGAGCATGTTGTAGAAGGATTGCGCGTGGTTAATAACCATACAGACCAGAAAAAAGAATTGGCAATTACAGGTCTTTTTATAGCTATAGGACACAAACCCAACACCGACATTTTCAAAGGACAGCTTGTTATGGACGACGCTGGGTATTTAATCACAACCGCCGATTCAACAAAAACAGAGTTACCAGGTGTGTTTGCCTGTGGCGATGTGCAAGATAAAATATACCGTCAGGCGGTTACCGCTGCAGGTTCGGGCTGTATGGCTGCACTAGATGCTGAGCGTTACCTAGCCGAAATAGGCGTGGTAGAAGAGGTGATTGCTGGAAATTACTAGACCCTTTGGGACTGTAGCGCATAGAATATAGAACATAGAAAATGGACTTTT
>Ga0222708_1000338_pt1 | contig 12487 bp, 9 predicted proteins | sample AntAcemetage1576_FD_179806 | JGI IMG/M metagenome (GOLD analysis project Ga0222708, IMG submission 179806) | Saline water microbial communities from Ace Lake, Antarctica - #1576 | ecosystem: Environmental > Aquatic > Non-marine Saline and Alkaline > Saline | place: Antarctica: Ace Lake... | reverse complement strand
AAATTACTCCTGAGAAAATAAAAGCAGTGCGTAGTGATGCTATAATTGCTACTGGTAGATCAGATTACCCTAACCAAGTTAATAACGTTATGGGGTTCCCGTATATTTTTAGGGGCGCTTTAGATGTGAGGGCTAGAACGATAAATGATGAAATGAAGATTGCAGCTGCAAATGCTTTAGCAGAACTAGCAAGGGAACCTGTTCCTAACGAAGTTTCGGATGCTTATAGCGGTAAAGAACTCTCTTTTGGTAGTGAATATATTATTCCTGTACCTTTTGATAACAGATTAATTCAAACGATACCAATAGCGGTTGCAAAAGCTGCTATAAATAGCGGAGTCGCAAGAAAGAAGATTAAAGATTTTGATATTTATAGAAATGAATTAATTTATAGGCTGAATCCTGCAGCAAATATGCTCAACATAGTTTTTGAGAAAGCTAGAGCAAAAAGTAAAAGAATTATTTTTGCTGATGGGGAAGAGCCAGCGGTAATTAAAGCGGCTATGGCGATTTACGAAAATGGCAACGGGGTACCTGTTTTAGTTGGTAGGGAAGAAAAGATTTTTGAAGCCGTAGATACTTTTGCTTCTCGGGAATCCCTGAAAGGTATAGAGATTACTAATGCTAAACTTGCTAAACATACTGATAAATACATAGAATTTTTATACAAGAAGTTGCAAAGAAGAGGTATGTTGAAGCGTGATTGTGTGAGATTGGTCAAGGGAGATAGAAATATATTTTCTGCATGTATGCTTGAATGTGGAGATGCTGATGCATTGATTGCAGGTTACACTAGGAATTACAAGACTACTCTTGGAGATATATTTAAGGTATTCCGTAATAAGAAAGGAGAAGAGATTTTTGGACTTTCTATTCTAGTTACTCCACATAGAACTTTATTTATTGCAGATTCTACCGTTAATATATCGCCATCTGCTGAGCAATTAGCTAATATTGCAATTCAAAGCGCAGTGAAAGCAAGAGAATTTGGTGAAGTACCTCGTGTAGCATTTCTTTCTTTCTCTAGTTTTGGTAGTTCAAAAACATATGAGAGGACTGTGAATATAAGAGAAGCTGTAGATATTTTAGACAAGCACAAAAATATAGACTTTGAGTATGAAGGAGAAATGTCAGTTGATGATGCGCTTGATCCTAATATGAAAAATCAATATCCTTTCAGCAGATTATCTGCTCCAGCTAATATTTTAATTATGCCATCTTTGCACGCAGCACATATATCTTCGAAGATATTAAAAGAAGTAGGCGGCGGAGCTTTTATAGGGCCAATATTACTTGGTTTTAGTAAGTCTGTGCAAATTTTGCACACTGATGCTCCTGTAGAAGAAATTATAAACATGGCTGCAGTAGCGGCCGCATATAGTAAATAATAGAGGTAAGAATGGAAAAATTATTTGATACATCTTTGATAACACAGTTTGATTTTTTTGTGCTTGCTGTTATAGGAGCTTCTGTGATATTTGCATTTTTTAATGGACTAGTTAAATCTGCCTTTTCTTTTTTAGGAATGATTATAGCGGTAGCATTAGCTATGAAGTTGTCAGGTATGTTTCCTTCACTGTTTGCTAAGTATGTGATGAGCCACTCTGTTGCAGTAATTGTGAGTTCAGTAGTTCTGCTCATAGTATTCTTGTTTGTTATATCTAGCATTAATGGAATTATATTTACTTTTATCAGTCCATTATGTGGTGGATTTATAGACAGGTCTTTCGGTTTAATTTTTGGTTTTGTTAGGGGGTGTATTTTAGTATCATTTTCTTTCTATATACTTACCTTAGCGATTCCTTCTTTAGGTATTAAGGATAAATCTGATGTGTTTGGTGATAATTTACGTCTTCCAACTTGGGCTAGAAATTCTGAAACTTTACTTTTGCTTTCTCGAGGTGCGGATTTTATTTCTACTATTGTTCCAGAGGATTTTAATAAAGAATTGCATAAGTCTATTATGGAGTCGAAAGATTCTAAAGGTGACTTTTCTATATCTCCAGATAGGATTGATAATATTAGAAATTTAAATAAGATTTTCAGCATATTACCAGATGATGTAATGAACTCAATTCCGCAGAAAGACCTTATTGAATTGCAGGATCATATGTCTCCAGCTAGCAAAAAGGTGAGTATATTAGAGAATATAGCAGGGCGGTACCAAAGGTATGTTAATAGCAAAACTTACTATGGTAAAGATGTGGAGAAGATAAATAAAGAATATTATGAAGTAATATCTTCAATAGAAGAAGAGATTGTGAAATATAATTCTATGATTGAGAAATAGAGTGTTATGGTCTCTATGTAGACTCTTTGTCTTTGATAAATATATTATAGAAACACTTTTCCCATAATATTTCTGGCGATATATTTTTGCTCTTATAATTTATCTCTAACTGTGTGAATTCATATATTATATAAGATATTCTTTTTACACTATATTGATGTAATCCTTTCTTGAAATGTGGAATATTTTTGAAGAATATGGGTGGTTTGGGCGAGTCTAGTGCAAATTTTTCTGGCATCCCTTGTTTAATCAAAGTTTGTACCTTTAGAAGCTTTACAAAATAATTTGCAACATTTCTTGCAATTGCTACTAAGTGCACTCCTGAGGATGTAAGTTTTTCTAGCTCTTGCTCTGCTAATATAAAATCTTTGTCTATTATGCTATGAATTAGCGGGTCATAACTATTTTTTTCAGAAGGATTGGAAATGATTTGAATGACTTCATCAAAAGAAATACTACGGTTTTCTTTTGTGTAATGTATTATCTTTTCTATCTCAGATAATATTGTAGAGTGCTCTCCTCTTATATTATCAGCAATAAAATCAATTAATTTATGATCTATAGATATTCTACTCTCTGCAATTTTTCTTAGTAATAATGCTTTAGTTGAGGTGTTATTGGAAGAATAGCAATGTAGAGCTGCAAGATTTTTTTCTGTTTCAAATAATTTTCTAATACTAGAAGAAGTAGGTAGTTCTCCAGCTCGAAATATTAGTATATGTTGTGTTTTTGGCTGAAGTAATATTGACTTTATTGGTGCTTTTATAGATTTTTGAGTGTTATCAATGATAATTATCTTTTGGGTATTTAGCAAATTCATTGACGATAATTCATGTTGTAATAGTGATGGATCTTCTTCTATTTCTTCATATTGTATTGCTATCTTTGAGAATGATGCATCAGATTGAGTGGAGAACACATTATTTTCTATGGATAAAATTTTATTAAGAACAAGGCTAGTGTCACTACCAAAAATTAATATCCCACTATAATTTTTATAGTCTTGTTGAAGAAAAATTTGATCTTTTCTAGGAAGGATTTTCATGAGTTATATAATTCTTATTAAGTAGAGCAATGATTATATAACTTTTTACTGATCGTGCTATTTCTTTTAATGCATTATCGTAAGCTTTGTTTTTCTGGGAGAATGATGAGAAAGAAGAGAGGTTCTCTTCGTAGTTTGTTACTACTTTAATATGACCATCTTTTATTTTTTCATTATCTTTAATTCTTTTTATTGAGAAGTGGGCTGTAACTATCATATCAGAGTTTGATATTGTGCTATCCTTTTGGACTAAAGCCGCCTCTGTAGAGCTATTAAGAGATATATCAATAACAAATTCTTTGGATTCATTGAGATTATTAGGGTCTAGCTGATCTTCTAAGTAGTTCCTTAATATGTAACTCTTCTTTCCGTCTACTTTTCCAAGTTCAACTTTAGTAAGAATCGTATAATCCTCATTATGTAGTTTATGTAATGGAGTTAAACCGCATCCCAAAAGAAGAAATAAAAAAATATAAGAAATCTTTTTCATCATATACTAGGCAATTACTATATTAACAAGCTTATTTGGTACGTAAATAAATTTACGAACTTCTTTGTCTGATATTAAATGTTTGATTTTCTCATTGTCTAGTATCGCTGATTTAAGTTCTTCTTCTTTTATATCAGTTGCGAATTCAGATACCAACTTTAATTTACCATTTATTTGTATAGCAATCTTTTTTGTTGTGTCTGTTGCTATAGATTCATCGTATTTTGGCCATTGTGACTTAACCAGATTTTCTTTATGACCCATTATTTTCCATAGTTCCTCAGTTATATGAGGTACTATGGGATTTAGTAGTTGTAGAGAGGATTCAATAGATTTTCTAATGAGCAAAGTATCTTCTTTTGTTTGTATTTTATAGTTATAAATAGAGTTAGTTAATTCTCTAATATACGCTATAGATTTGTTAAAATGCATGGATTCTATAGATTTAGTAACGTGTTTTATAGTTGAATTTAATTTTTTATTCAGAGTATTATACGATTCTGTGTAGGTGTTTGTGAATGAGTTTTCTTCTTTGCTTTTAACGAAGCTTTCAACAAATAGATAGAGTTTATTGAGGAATTTATAACAGCCTTCTATTCCAGAGTCTGTCCATTCCAAATTTTTCTCAGGAGGGCTATCAGATAGAGTAAATAGCCTTGCTGTATCTGCTCCATATTTTTCTATAATTGGTACAGGAGCCACCACATTCTTTTTAGACTTGCTCATTTTTTCTATACGATAAGGAGTTACCTCTTCATCTGTTTCTTTGGAAAAGAATTTGCCGGATTTTTGATATACTAGGTCAGCTTCAGCCCATTTATTATTTTGGTCTTTATAACTCATATGTGTGACCATGCCTTGGGTCAATAAATCAAGGAATGGCTCATCTATAGATATATACCCGCATTTGGTTAATGCTTTTACAAAGAATCGTGCGTAAAGCAAGTGTAATACGGCATGCTCTATTCCTCCTATGTATTTATCAACAGGTAACCAGTAACGAACTGCATCTTGATCTATTACTTGATCTGATTTTGGTGAGCAGTATCTCAAGAAATACCATGATGAGTCAAAGAAGGTATCCAAAGTATCGGTTTCACGAGTTGCTTGTTTCTTGCATTTAGGGCATTCTACATTCTTCCATGTTGGGTGGTTGTCTAAAGGATTCCCATTTCCTCCTATTTCTGGGTCATCTGGAAGTTTGACTGGCAAATCCTTTTCCGGGACAGGAACAGCTCCGCAAGATTCGCAATGTATAATAGGTATAGGGCAGCCCCAATATCTTTGCCTAGATACTCCCCAATCTCTTAATCTATATTTTGTTATTTTTTTCCCAAGTTTTTGTTTTTCTAAAAACTCCATAATCTTTACTTTTGCTTCTTTTGAGGAAAGATTATTTAAAAAATCAGAATTAGAAATGATATCATTTTCTTCTACTTTTATAGGTAGAGGTGCGTCTGGATCTTTTACTTTTTTTGATACTTGTTTTATTGGTAAATTATATTTATGAGCAAATTCATAATCACGAACATCATGAGCAGGGCATCCGAATAATGCGCCTGTTCCATAGTCCATAAGTACAAAATTTGCTAAAAAAACAGGTACTTCTTGGCTTGGATCAACAGGGTTTATCACTTTTAGACCAGTGTCTATTCCAAGCTTTTCTGACTTTTCTATAGATTCTTCTGAAACCTGAGAGTTGCTATTCTTTGTGATAAAATCTTGAAGTTCCTTATTGCCTTCAGATAATTTCTTTGCTATAGGATGATCGAATGCTATAGCACAAAAGGAGGCTCCAAATAATGTTTCAGGCAATGTTGTAAAGATTTCAATATAATTTTCAGAATCTTTCAGTTTGAATTTTACATCAGCCCCGTAGGATTTTCCAATCCACTTATGTTGCATTGATTTTACATGCTCTGGCCAGTTTTCTAATTTTTCTAGTGATTTAATAAGGTTCTCTGAGAAATTCGTAATTCTTATAAACCACTGAGTTAATTTTTTTCTTTCTACTAATGCTCCAGATCTCCATCCTCTGCCATCTTCTACCTGTTCATTTGAGAGTACGGTTTGGTCTACAGGATCCCAGTTTACAACGGATTCTTTCCTATAAGCTAAATCATTTTCTAAGAAAGATAAAAAGATCTTTTGTTGTTGTTTGTAATAGTCTGGGTCGCAAGTTGCCAATTCTTTGCTCCAGTCATATGAAAAACCAAGTCGCTTTAACTCAGAGCGCATATTATCAATATTCTCGTAAGTCCATTTTTTAGGTTGAGTTTTTTTTTCAATAGCAGCATTTTCTGCTGGTAAACCAAATGAATCCCATCCCATAGGATGTAGAACATTATATCCTTGCTTCAATTTATATCTGGCTATTAAGTCTCCTATGCTATAATTCCTAACGTGTCCCATATGTATGCGTCCCGAAGGGTAAGGGAGCATCTCTAGAACATAGTATTTTTTCTTTTTACTGTCTGGCTCTGCTAGGAATTGCTTGTGATCAGACCAGTAGCTTTGCCATTTTTTCTCTATTTGTAGAAAATTATAGCTAGATTGCATCGATCTATAAAATATTAATGTTCTTGTGCTAGCTTGATTTGACGCGCTTTTGTAAGGATTTTATCTTCTATGTCAGTTACAATCTCGTCGCTAGTTTTTACAGATCTCCATACATTTTCTTTTAAGACCTGTTTAAATACTGTAACTTTTAAAGAATGTGTATTTAACTCTGTAGACTTTATAAACACATTGATTTTGTGTCTTTCACCAGGGTGATCTAAATCTTCAGACCATTCTGTTGTAATAATTCCACCTGCTGAATCACTTATAGCAATAGGCATAAAGCTTATAACTTCCAGTGATGCTTTCCATAGATATACATTTACACCTAACCCTTTATAGTCAGAATTTTGATCTTTTTTACCTAGTCCAAATAATGAAAATCCCCCAGCGCCTTTCTCATCTCCTCCAAGGACTGAGCCGAAATTATCACTTCTTTGATCTCGTGCAGATTTTGGGTATTTATTTTCTGAGGCATTAGATGTTAAATTTATCAACAATAGAGATAGGAATATAAGAGCGGATAGCTTTTTCATAATATAATTTATAACTTCAAAATTCATGGAAAAAGTTACACTATAAAAGGTACTCAAGCAACCAAAATATATAAAAATAAATCTTTTATCCCAAGCTACTAAAAAAGAGTTGAGGCATGCATTGCATTTATCTAGAATGTTTTAGATTTTGATTCAATGGATAGATGAATGAGTGATTTACACACAAAAGTATTAATAATAGGGTCTGGGCCAGCTGGATATACTGCTGCTATATACGCAGCAAGGGCAAACTTGAAGCCAATTCTAGTTACAGGTATGACTCCAGGAGGTCAGCTTACTATAACAACAGACGTAGAGAATTATCCAGGATTTGGAGAAGTGATACAAGGTCCATGGCTTATGAGTCAAATGGAGCAACAATCTAAGAATGTTGGAGTTGATATTCAGAATGATCATATTAAAGATGTAGATTTTGCGGATAGGCCTTTTGTAGCTATAGGTGAGTCTGGTAAGAAATATACTGCAGATACAATTGTAATTTCTACAGGAGCTCAAGCAAGATGGCTTGGACTTGAGAGTGAGAAGAAGTTCCAGGGATTTGGCGTTTCTGGATGCGCTACTTGCGATGGATTCTTCTATAAAAATAAGGATGTGGCTGTGATAGGCGGTGGTAATACTGCTGTTGAAGAAGCTATATATCTTACTAACTTTGCAAATAAAGTAACTTTAATCCACAGGAGAGATTCTTTTAGGGCAGAGCAGATACTTCAAGAAAGGATGTTTGCTAATAAAAAAATAGAGGTCATATGGGACTCTGTTCTTGAAGAAATAGTCGGTACAGAAAACCCATTGAGTGTAAATGGATTAATAATCAATAACCTGCAGGACAATAAAACAAGGGAGCTAAAGGTTGATGGAGTATTTATTGCTATAGGACATGTTCCTAATACTTCTTTATTTAAAGGGAAGTTAAAATTAGATGATGAAAATTATATTATAACATCTCCAAATAGTACAAAAACTAGCATTGAAGGGGTTTTTGCTGCTGGAGATGTGCAGGATAAGATTTATAGACAAGCAGTTACTGCAGCAGGCACTGGCTGTATGGCGGCCCTAGAAGCTGAGAAATACATTGCAACTATGAAATCAAATAAAGATCTCGTAAAATAACTATTCAGTAGAAAATTATATAAAAAATGAAGGTTTACCATAAGATTTATAGTAAACCTTCTTGAGGAGGCAAAGTTTGAATTTTGCAATTCTCACCTTGTGTATAAGAGTTTATGCGTATAGTTTTCCAATTTCTAGTAGAAAAAACAAATACAATCCAAATCTGTGGTGCATGAGCCTTCTAGGTGCAAAAAAAACACACAACTAGAATTTTAATTTAGATCCAAGAATAAATACTGTTCCTTCATTACGGAATTTTGAAGGTAATAATGTTGAGGTACCAGCGGCATTAAAAGCAACATCTGTGTAATTATTCTTTTGGTTCATATTGAAGTACGTGATTTTAGCATATGGTTTAAGTCCTGGAGCAATATTATAGTCTACTCCAACTGCTGTTATGGTCATTGGGTTGTTAAATTTTTCACTATAGAAAATAGAACTACTCAAATTCAGTTTATCTGTCATATCATATGATACGGCAATATTATAGAAGAATGTATTTGGAATATCTGCGCTGATTTTTTGGGTATTAGTTTTCCAGTGGTTCCCATAAGCAAGTGTTAGTGTTAGATCATCATATATATAATTTCCACCAACTACTAGAGCTTTTGATTTATGGTATGTCCTGTTATTTGCTGCGTCTGTACCACTTCTTTTGGGTGTTGATGTTTCTCCTACTAAAGCTAGTTCTATTTTTTGTTTAGAATCAATTTTCTTCTCCCATGTTATACCTGAAGCAAAAGCATTGTTTTCTTGTCTGTTACCATTAGTATCTGTATTAGGCATTATCGCTTGTGTAGTATTTCCACTATTGGCAACATCAGGTATATAGGAAATACCAAATTGAAAACCTTCATATTTAGGAGTGAAATAGGTGATTTTTCTAGCTCTTTCATGGGATCCAAACTGTTCAAAACTTCCTTCTTTCAAGACTAATTTATCAGATTTTAAGAAATTTCTACCTCTGACTCCTGCAGCTCCGCTTGCATTAGTATCTAGACTTGTATAGTTATCCCAAGAACCTGCGCTACTTTCTGATATTTTCATCTCATTTGCGGCGCTGACATTACCACCGACTTCTATTCTACCAAAATTATCTTTATCAGCCCATAGATATGTTCTGTCTAGGTAATGTTTTCCTGCTTTTGAGGAAGATCTAATGTTGCTGGAGAGTCCTGCTTGCATTCCATAAGTCCAGTTATTTTTTGTTTCATGCTGTATGGTAAGATGTATATCTGCATTTGAGTTAAATCCAATATCACTATTATTTTTTGTAACATTGTAAAGAGTATCATTCTTGCTTTGCATTCTTGTTCCTGCTTCGACAAAAACCTCTGCTCCTAAGTCAATTTTACACCCGATGTTTGTTGTGTCGAAATTTACATCAGCTAAAGTGGTTGAAGTTAGTAATGTTACAAGGCATGTAGTAGATAAAGATTTTTTCACAGATTACCTCTGAAAACGATTTGTTATTTTATAATGCTAAAATATATATTAAGAATTAAAGGTCAATCAAAAAGACATCTTTGTTCCAATAATTATTGCAGTTGCTTTATTCTTGTAATTTGATGGTGAAAGTGTGGATTGTCCATTTGCATTAAAAGCAATATCGGTATAATTAAATTTTTGCTTCATGTTCAAATGTGTTATTTCTGCATAAGGTAGGAATCCTGGGGCTAATTCATGTTCAACTCCGATTGATACTATATCCATTGGGTTCTGGAATTTTTCACTATAGAAATAAGAAAGGCTAGTTCTAGTATTGCTATTGATGTCATATTTTATACCAGCAGAGTAGAAAAACCCGTTAGAGACGCCACCAGCAGCTATCTTTTGTATATTAGAGTCCCAGTGCGTTCCATATGAGGCTCCTACCTGTATGCTGTCATGTCTATAAGTTCCACCAAGTTCTATTGCTCGTGCATTGTAGTAAACACGTCCGTTTGTTTTATCTGCAGTGCTTCTATTAGATTTTGCGCACTCTCCTGTTAATGCAATTTTTAGTTCTCTATGTGGAGCTAATTCCTTTTCCCAGGTTATTCCACTAGCGACTGCATTTTTTTCCTGCCTATTGCCACCTGTGCCTGTAGTTGACATAATAACGGAGCTACCTTTATTGTCGACATCTGGAATATAGGAAGCTCCAAACTGGAACCCTTGCCATTTTTGTGAATAGTATGTGATCTTTCTAGAACGTTCATGGCTACCAGTATCTTCGAAATTGGTTTCATGGAATAATAGGCCTGGGTATGTAATGAAATTTTCATCTCTTAATGAATCTGTATCAGAATTTACATATTTAGCCCAAGCACCATCGATTCCTCCTGTGGCTACTGCAACAGAAGCTCCATTAATTTGCATAGCTGAGGCAGCGCTTATATTAGATCCTATCTCAATTTTTCCATATTTTTCTCTTTCAATCCATAAGTAAGTGCGGTCAAGGTAGCTCTGACCAGCCCCTGAATTAGATATATTATTTGTATTTAAAGCAAGCTGGAGCCCATATGACCAATTATCAAAGTTTTTATTTTTAATTGTGATATGAGCAGTAGCAGATGAATCGAAACCAACGTCATTATTATTTTTAGTCACCTTATAAAGACGGTCTTTTTTGTTTTGTATCCTTGTGCCTCCTTGCAGATATAGTTCTCCACCAAGTAAAACTTCGCAATTCATAGAATAGCTTTTAAATAAATGATGATCTGCTATAGCAGATAGTTGAGAGAAAAGTACTATTGTGGCCAGTATTGTTTTTTTCATTCTTAAGTAAATTTTATAATATTATAATAGAAAATCATATCGATTTAAAAAAACAAAACAAGAGAGGATAAACGTAGAAGTTTGATTAGTAACGTCTAGTTCTAATAATTCTTCTAATAGTAGTTTTTGTTATATTAGGTGTAGGGAGTCTAAGATTGATAAGATATTTTTTCTTGTGGCATCTTTGAGTTCGTCTGAGTATTTCTGCGATTGATTCATTAGCTAGTCTGTTTTTTGGTAGCTTGTTCTATGCTTCTTTCTAAAGTTGAATAGGTTTTTAATTTTAGCTAGCGGCTTTATGCCCAATTAATTGCGAAAAGAAATATTTAATTCAAGGTTAATAGTGATGGTGGTGTTTCTGAGGGTAAGTGAGCTAGACACAAAGTAGGAGAGGGTTTTTATGACGCTCTCCTACTCTGAGTATAACTAATTCTAGGTTAGAGTGATTTTCCGCCTTTGCTCCTACCACTTCTTTTTGTAGATCTAGCAGATTTTGCTACATCTCTAGCCGAAGATCTGTTAGGAGGTGTGATTGCCTTTCTTTTTCCTTTAGCAGTTTTTCCAGTGTGTGTAACTGTATGTGACACACCTTCTTTTAGTAACCCTCTTGCCGCTGCTAGAGCTGCTTTACCTACTCCATGCTGAATTGTTACACCAGCTTTCTTGGCAGCTGCTATAACTTTATCTGCAGCATCTTGCATTTTATGTCCTATTGAAATCCCAACATCCTGCATTACATCTGCAACTTTGTAAGTTTTTTCAGCAAGTACTGGTCCTACAGTTTTTTCAAAGAAATTTTTAATGGCTGTACCAAGTTTTGAAAAAGCATCTTTAATAGCTTTAATAGCTTTTCCTCCAAGCCTGTCTTTGTTCGTGAAAAAGTCTTTTATCTCAGCAGTTGCAGTTTGCATAGCAGAGGCTAGTTTTCCACATTGTTCACGCAAAAATGAATCCTCTTTGTGCTGGTTCAGTATAAGTGCTCCACCTATTTGTTTGTACATATCTACAGCTTCTTGGCTGCTGACTGTATCCCAAGCTTTACCCGGTGCTTTTGCTAGCGCTCCCGCTCCCGCTGCAATTCCTCTTCCTGCTGCAATTCCTCCAGCTGCAATTCCTCTTCCTGCTGCTTTTCCTCCTGATACAATTCCTCGTCCAATTCTATTATGGAGTTTATTATGTTCCATTGCAGCCATAAACATTAATGCAGTACCTACGGTAAATGGTTGATCTAAGTTATTTTGCTGCATACCAACTTTGTCAGCTAGTCTCATGAATCTCTCTTCAAGACCTTGAGGAACGTTTGTTCCTTGTTGTACAGAAGGAACAGCAAATGCACTACCCATAGCACTAAATGAAACTCTTTCTGTATATTCTTCTGCGTCGCTTAATTGTGAACCGTATGAATCTCCTGCCATGCCTTTTACCTTTATTAATTAATTTCTACATATAAAATTATCTCACTTAAAAGTTAACAAAGTATTAATGTGGAATTTGTGAGCAAGATAAATATTTCTTGGTTTGTGATTTGTTTTGATATATAAAAGAACACACTGAATATTTAATACTCAAAACCCTTGATGCATAATAAGTATAGAACTCATAAATGTGATGAAATCGCAATTGGTGATGTTGACAAAAATGTTAAACTTTCTGGTTGGGTCCATAGAAAAAGAGAA
>Ga0222708_1000337_pt1 | contig 12532 bp, 10 predicted proteins | sample AntAcemetage1576_FD_179806 | JGI IMG/M metagenome (GOLD analysis project Ga0222708, IMG submission 179806) | Saline water microbial communities from Ace Lake, Antarctica - #1576 | ecosystem: Environmental > Aquatic > Non-marine Saline and Alkaline > Saline | place: Antarctica: Ace Lake... | reverse complement strand
TGCAACACGCCGCGGCAGTGCCTGCACTATCGACCACGTCGACTCTGGCGGCATTGGCTGCCGCGGTTGACAACGATCTCGTCTCACCAGACGACGGAGACCGGTTGCGCTCCGCCTGGTTAATCGCATCGCGGGCCCGATCAGCACTCACCCTGTGGAGTGCGCGCACGGCCGACGTGTTGCCGAGTGACCGCGCACAGCTTGAAGGTGTGGCGCGAATCATGGGCTACCCCGCTGGGGGAGCCTCACGCCTTGACGATGATTACTTGCGCACGACGCGCCTCGCACGTCAGGTTTTTGAGCGGGGCTTTTACGACACGCTCTAAGCATTTGGTTACCCCGCACAAGGCTCGAGGGTCCGGCTTCTGACGAAACGGGACCCTCGCGCCTTGTGGTGGATGTGTGAGCTGAAACTACACCGAGAAGTAGAGCTCGAACTCGAACGGGTGCGGGCGCTGCGCGGTTGGAAGAATCTCCATCGTGCGCTTGTACTCGATCCAGGTCTCGATCAAGTCTTTCGTGAAAACTCCACCGGCGAGCAAGAACTCGTGGTCGTCCTCCAGTGCGACGAGAGCCTCTTCGAGCGAGCTGGGAAGCTGGGGGATTCCCTTGGCCTCCTCCGGCGGAAGCTCGTAGAGGTCTTTGTCGACGGGCTCGTGGGGCTCGATTTTGTTGAGAATGCCGTCGATGCCTGCCATCAATTGCACGGCGAACGCCAAGTACGGGTTGCCGGCAGCGTCAGGTGCGCGAAACTCGATGCGCTTCGCTTTCGGATTTGTGCCGGTGATCGGGATACGAATTGCGGCTGAGCGGTTACCGGCCGAGTAGACCAGGTTGACCGGAGCCTCGAAGCCCTTGACCAGACGTCGGTAAGAGTTCAACGAGGGGTTGGTGAAGGCCAGCATTGCCGGGGCATGCTTCAAGATTCCGCCGATGTACCAACGCGCTAGGTCGCTGAGCCCGCCGTAGCCGGCCTCGTCGTAGAACAACGGCTTGCCTTCGTTCCACAGTGACTGGTGAACGTGCATACCTGACCCGTTGTCGCCGAACAGTGGCTTGGGCATGAAGGTTGCCACTTTGCCCCATTCGTGGGCAGTGTTTTTGACGACGTACTTGAACTTCATCACGTCGTCGGCGGCAGCCACCATGGTGTCGAACTTGTAGTTGATTTCACCCTGGCCAGCTGTACCCACCTCGTGATGGCTGCGCTCGACCTGGAGACCAACCTCCATGAGCTTGACGACAATGTCGTCACGCAGATCAGCGTGCTGATCGACCGGGCTGACCGGGAAGTAGCCGCCCTTGTAGGGAGTCTTGTTGGCCAGGTTGCCGCCCTCTTCGACGCGAGCCGTATTCCAGGCCGCTTCACCAGAGTCGACGGAATAGAACGATGTGTTCTGTTTCACTTCGTAGCGAACATCGTCGAAGATGTAGAACTCGGCTTCGGCGGCGAAGAAAGCGGTGTCGGCGATTCCCGTGGAAGCCAGAAACTTTTCGGCCTTCTTGGCCACCTGGCGCGGGTCGCGGGCGTAAATCTCGCCGGTGCGCGGGTTGTAGATGTCGAACACCATGATGAGGGTTCGCTCGGCACGGAACGGGTCGATGTAGCCGGTAGAGACGTCGGGAATGAGCTGCAGGTCTGACTCGTGAATTGACTGGAATCCTCGAATGGAAGACCCGTCAAAGAGCTGGCCTACGGTGAAGAATTCTTCATCAACGGTCGACGCGGGAATGTTGAAGTGCTGCTGCACGCCGGGAAGGTCGGTGAAGCGAATGTCAAGAAACACCACGTCGGTGTCTTTGATGAACTTCAGCACCTCGGAAGAATCATTGAACATGTAACGGGTCTCCTGAACGTGATACCGGCGTGAGCTTTGTGCCGGGCGGGCTGCAGTCGCAGCTACGGATACGACAGTATGTGCGGGGGATTTCCCGAGGGTGTCCCCATTGTTTCGAGCATGTTACGTCGCGCCCAAAAGCGCTGTGGACTGTTCGTCGAAGCCACGATCGGTCAGTTCACCGCTTGTGCAAACCCCGCCGTGGTCTCAGCCAGGGCCCGCATTGATTCGGGGATGGGCCGACCCTTCGCCACCATTGACTGGGCCCATAGGCGACCAGCACGGTAACTTGACCGAACGAGCGGCCCAGCGAGAACTCCCAAGAAGCCGATCTCGTCAGCCTCGGCCTTGATCTCAACGAACTCATCGGGCTTCAGCCACCGTTCGATCGGGTGGTGTCGGGTGCTCGGGCGCAGATACTGGGTGATGGTCATGATGTCGGTGCCAGCCTCGTGCAGGTCCCGCAAAGCTTGAGAGACCTCCTCGCGGGTTTCACCCATGCCGAGAATGAGATTCGACTTGGTGATAAGCCCATAGTCGCGCGCCTGGGTGATGACGTCCAGTGACCGCTCGTACTTAAACGCCGGCCTAATACGCTTGAACAGGCGCGGCACCGTCTCAACGTTGTGCGCAAACACCTCCGGCCGTGAATCGAACACCACGCGCAGCAGGTCCGGGTTGCCAGAAAAGTCGGTGGCCAGAAGCTCTACACCCGTGCCCGGGTTCAGCTCGTGAATCATTCGCACCGTTTCGGCATGAAGCCACGCGCCCTCATCAGGAAGGTCGTCGCGCGCGACACCGGTCACAGTCGCGTAGCGCAGGTTCATTTCCACCACCGACTCTGCAACACGCCGTGGCTCATCCCGGTCGTAGTCAGCGGGCTTGCCGGTGTCGATTTGGCAGAAGTCACACCGACGGGTGCACTGACTGCCGCCGATCAAGAAGGTTGCTTCGCGGTCTTCCCAGCACTCGAAAATGTTGGGGCATCCGGCCTCTTGACACACCGTGTGCAGCTTTTTCTCAGTCACGAGAGCTCGCATAGCCGTGTATTCCGGGCCCATTCTGGCGCGAGTTTTGATCCAGTCGGGCTTTTTCTCGATCGGGGTTTGAGCGTTTCGAACCTCGAGGCGGAGCAGCTTTCGACCCTCGCCGGGATGGGTTGCAGGTGTTGTGGTCATGCTGAGACTCCTTCGGGCAGGGGCGTACGAACGCCAATAGTGTCGTGCACGATGGCGCCAAAGTGGCGCTCGATGAGAGGAGCAACGTCATGGGGGGTCACGGTGCGGCCCAGTTCTCGGCTAACCGACGTGACGCTGGCGTCGGCAAGCCCACACGCGACGATGGCGCTGTAGGCCTCAAAACCGTTTGAGCAATTCAGAGCAAAGCCGTGTGAGGTGACACCCTGAGACACACGGATACCGATGGCAGCGATCTTGTCGGTGCCGCGCATCCACACGCCACTGCGCCCGGCAACGCGATCGGCGCCCTCGACGCCGAGCTCCGTCAGCACAGCCAGCAGCATTTCTTCGAGGCAGCGTACGTAGCGCACGACGTCGATCGGATCCGCCAGACGCATGATGGGATACCCGACAAGTTGCCCTGGGCCATGCCAGGTGATTTTGCCGCCGCGGTCGACGTCAATCACTGGCGCACCATTGGTTGGTCGCTCGTGGGCCTCTGTGCGTTTGCCCGCCGTGTACACGCTGTCGTGCTCAAGCAGCATGACGGTATTCGGCGCCCGACCCTCGACAACCGCCGCGTGCAAAGCACGCTGCTGCTCGAGACCCGACAGGTACGGCACGGAGTTGGCGCTTAGCCCCGTGACGACTACGTCAATCACGTTCCCATTCTAGGGGCGCGCGATCCTCCTAAGCTGTAGGAGTGTCGACGAGCCCCGCCCCTGATGCCCCGGATTGGCCCGGCCAGCGCATCGGCTTGCCCGAAACAGGCTCCCGATCGGTCGCCCGCTTAGGCCGTCGGCTGGCGGGTATCGCCATCGACTGGGGTATTGCCGTGGCGATCTCAGCGGGTTTCTTCAACTACGACTCGAGAGCAACACTGCTGGTTTTTGTGGGGATGCAAGTGCTGTTCACGATCGTCATCAACGCCAGCATCGGGCACGCGGTTCTCGGAATGCGCGTCGTGCCGCTCGCCGGCGGACTGTTAGGCGTGTGGCGCCCGATCGTGCGCTCACTGCTCATTGCCCTGGTGATACCGGCGATGCTGTGGGATCAGAACCAGCGCGGCCTCCACGACCGCGCGGCTGGCACAGTTCTGCTGCGCCGCTGAGGTGCGGCGCAAAACGCTAACGCGGCTTTGGAGCCCGCGCTTTCATGGGGTCCATGCCCTTGGGGATAGGCAGGTTTCCGGCCTTGTTGAGGGATGTGACGCGGTTACTGACCGCGAACACTTCAGCCTTGGTAATGGAACGCTTGAGTTTATTGAGGGTGCGTGAAAGGTTCTCGAGCTTGACGCTCTCTGCATCTGGTCCGACAAAAATGAAATGCACGGGCACGTTGGGCACGATGCGGCTGACGTGGCGGCGTTCGTCTTCCATCATGCGACGGGTGCGAGACTGTGGCCCCTCACCGATGATCACGACGCCGGGCTTTCCGATGGCTCGGTAGACGGCATCTTGCGTTTTTGGGCTCACCGTTATTGGCATTTCGCTGGCCTGCCATGCTCGCCGAAGTGATGACTTGAGAACGGCACCTACGGCGCCCGGCTGACCAGAGATCTGACGGTAAGCCACTCGCTCGGCGCGACGGCCCAGCACGATGAGGGTCAACAAGACTCCAAGAAGAACCCCCGTGACGTTCCACAGGATGCTCGAGAGAACATCACCCGGGGTGATGAACACTGAGATGAGAACGCCCGCGGCAATGGGACCGAAGAATGACGCCAACATGACCCAGACCGCGAACCGGTCCATCCGCCGCGTCATTTGGAACACCTGCCACATTTGCTTCATGCGTCCGGGTTCTTTGGGGGGCTTCTGTGCAGAGGTGCGGGCCATGTCTACCAGGGTAGCGCTCACACTCGACTCCTCCTGGCCGAGTTTCCTTGGCTGGTTCCGCACCGCACTGTCGATACCAGTGCATCCATCGACGCCACCGTGGCATGGTGCGCTGATGCCCGTGCCAAACCTCGACGAGATTCTCCCGAGCGAGATCGGGGGTTACCGCGTTGTGCGCGTCATTTCTCGGGGTACGCGGGCCGTGATGGCGCTCCTGCATGCTGACGGCGAAACCCGCGTCGCGCGAATTTTTTTGCCGCACTGCGCGACCTCGACAATCGATGCCGAGGTCGCCGCGCACGACGTCATCCGTTTGGCCGATCCGGCTCTGCGCGATCACGTCGTGGCCCTCCGGGACCTGGTCACCCTCGCCGACGGGCGCACAGCGCTCTTGCTTGACCGCGTCGGTGGGGCACAACTCGCCACAGTTCTTAATGGCCGTCAGGCCGCCCTCGCTCTGGGCGAGGCGGTCACGCTGGTCGCACCGCTCGCTCTCGCCGTCGATGTTGCTCATCGACTGGGCATGACTGGTGTTCTCTCCAGCCTGGAAGCAGTGCGTATGAGCGTGAGCGGTGCACCCATCATTACCCGGCTGAGCGGTGCGCTCGTGGGCCCTCCACTGCCCGAGCGCTATCACTCCATGGAACCGAAATACGGTGCCGATCGCGCGGCGCTTGAGGCGGTTGGAGTTGCCGTGGCTCAGGCGGTGGACAAGCCGCATCGTGCCGCACTGATCGATGTGCTCAGGTCCGCTGCAGCCGCAGGGCCGCTCGCATGTGCGCTCTTCGACTTGGCAGATCCTCTCCCGGTGCGCACGACGCCGACCGGGGTGCTTGTCTCTAGGGCGGCGACTAAAGCGCCGTCGTCGATCGCGCCGGTGGTGCTGCCTTCGACGGGTGCGCGGGCGACGACACAGCGGGCGGGTGCGGCTGTAACTGATCCAGCAGCAAAGTTGACACGAATTGACACGGGAATCGGCACCGTCCTCGACACCCTGACGGTGCTCGGTCTTCCGCAGCGCTTCGTTGAGACCGTGAGCGGGGGAGCAAGTCGCGTGAGGCAGGCGGCCACAACGGCGCGCGGTAGCCTGCGCGCGATGGTGCGCAGGCGTTTCAGGCCTCGAGCGTCACGCTCCCGGCCGGTGCGGCCTCACTTCGTGATCGTCGGGGGTGTAGGAATAGCCTCAGTCGTCATCGCAGGACTAATCATCGGTGCTTCTGGCACTCCGGATGCGCCCAGCGCAATCACCGGCGATACGGATTCCGCCGCACAACATCCCGCTGATGACGCCGTTCACGAGCAGTTCCACGGGGAGGCTCAGGAGTCCGTTCCCAAACTCGCCCCATCACCCGCAGTAGCACCACCGCCGTCTGCCTGGTCGACAGCGCCCGAGACTATCCCGCACCCGCAACCAGAGCAGTGGAAGAGCATCGTCGACGCGCTGGTCGGGCGCTGGGTTCAGTGTGCTGCCACTGCCACTAACGCCGATACCGATACCGATACCGATACCGATTCCGATACCGCTAATGGCACCGCGTGTTTTGCCACGGTGGTGCACGCCGGGTCAGCTGCGGCTCGGCTTGCGGGTAAGCCAGACTCCCGGCATGCGCTGCTTCAACGCTGGCACGAGGGGGCTCGCGACGCGGTCGTGGCCGAAAACATGGGGGGTGCCGTACTGATTGACCTGGTGAGCGCGACGGCAGTAACGACGAGCACAACGACGACGGCCTCGCTTCTCCTGGTCAGAAGCGAGGCCGGCTGGCGTGTCAGAGACGTGCTCGACTAAATACCCAGGTCTGACGCGAAGTCTGCGGCTTCCAAGCGAGCCTTGACGGCGCTCAAGAACCGGGCCGCGTCGGCGCCGTCAACGATTCGGTGATCGTAGGACAGGGCGAAGTAGACCATCGATCGCACGGCGATTACGTCTGAGCCATCGACCGTTATCACGGCGGGCTTCTTGCTCACGATTCCGGTACCCAAGATTGCCACCTGCGGCAAGAACACGATGGGGGTGTCGAAGAGAGCACCGCGTGATCCGGTATTGGTCAGTGTGAAGGTGCCGCCAGCCAACTCATCGGGCTTGAGCTTGTTGTCGCGTGTGCGAGTGGCAAGGTCGGCGATTTCGCGAGCAAGGTCAGCGATTGTGAGGTCGCCGGCGTTCCGGATCACCGGCGTCAAGAGTCCGCGCTCAGTGTCTACCGCGATCGACAAGTTCTCGGTATCCGGGTACACGATCGAATCACCGTCGACTGATGCGTTGATGATCGGAAAGGCACGCAGAGCTTCTGTGGCTGCTTTTGCGAAAAACGGCAGGAACGAGAGTTTTGTACCCGTGGCCTTTTCGAAGTCACCCTTTACTGCGGTGCGCATGATCGCCACTTTGGTGACGTCGATTTCGACGACGGTGGTGAGCTGAGCGGTGGACTGCATGGAGATGACCGCTCGCTCAGCAATGACCTTGCGTAGCCGTGACATGGCAACTGTGGTTCCCCGCAGCGGTGAGGCGACGAGCTCGGGGTGACCCTCAGCCTTCGGTGCGGCGGCGGGCGCGGGCTTTGCGGCCAGGATGTCTTGCTTGCGAATGCGGCCTCCCACTCCCGTGCCTGTCACATTGTTCAGGTCGACGCCGTGCTCATGCGCCAGCTTGCGCACGATCGGAGTGATGTAACCGGCCGAGCTCTCTGCTGCAGCCGCTGCCGACGGCACGGGGTGCGTCGGCTGCGTGGCTGCTGCGGGTGCGGCGACAGGAACAGCGGCAGGCGCGGGTGCGACGGCAGGAACAGCGGCAGGCGGTGCAGCAGCAGGTGCAGGAGCGGCTGCAGGAGGCGCAACGGCCGCAGGAGGCGCAACGGCCGCAGGTGCAACGGCAGGTTCAGGAACGACGATAGGTGCGGGCGCGGGTGCGGCGGCGACGGGTTCAGCTGCGACAGGTTCAGCGATGACGGGCTCGGCAGCAGGCTCAGCGGCAGGAGCATCGACAGAAGACCCCGCCGAAGAACCGTCACCGATGCGCACCAGGGGGGTGCCGACCTCAACAGTCTCGTCTTCAGCCACGAGGATCTCTTCGATCACACCGGCGATGGGCGAGGGAATCTCGGTGTCGACCTTGTCGGTCGACACCTCAACCAAGGGCTCGTCGATCTCAACTCGGTCTCCGACACTCTTGAGCCATCGGGTGACCGTTCCCTCGGTGACGCTTTCGCCAAGCGCCGGAAGGTTGACGGATTCGCTCATCAGTACTGCTCCTTTGAAACCATTTGTGAGTTTTGGGGTAGTGGTAGGGCGCTTGTCACATTGCGTGCAGCGGTTTGCCGGCAAGCGCCAAGAACGCTTCGCCGAGTGCTTCGTTTTGTGTGGGGTGTGCGTGCATGAGGGGCGTAATGTCTTCCGGGTGGGCATCCCAGTTGACCACCAACTGGGCTTCGCCGATCTGCTCGCCGACGCGAGCACCGATCATGTGAACGCCCACCACGGGACCGTCTACGACGCGGACCACCTTGATGGAGCCCGCGGTCTCGAGAATGTGGCTCTTGCCGTTGCCGGCCAGGTTGTAGTCGTACGAAGCGACTGCGTTCTCGCCGTACTGCTCTTTAGCTTTCGCCTCGGTCAGGCCTACTGAAGCAACTTCTGGCTCGCTGTAGGTCACCTTCGGAATATTTACATCGCTAATAACGACGGGGTTCAAGCCCGCGAGCTCCTCCGCGACAAAGATGCCGTGCTGAAAGCCTCGGTGAGCCAGCTGAAGACCAGGGACGATGTCGCCGACCGCGTAGAGGCCGGGGATGTTCGTCTCTAGCCGCTCGTTTGTGATGACAAAACCACGGTCGATGGTGACCCCGACCTCTTCGAAACCCATACCTGCGGTGACGGGGCCGCGACCCACTGCGACGAGCAGAAGATCGGCTTCGATCGTGGCGCCATTTTCGAGTGTGACCACGACACCGTTGTCATCTTGCGTGACGCCCTGGAAGCGCACGCCCAGGGTGAACTGGATGCCGCGTTTGCGATACGCGCGTTCGAACTGCTTGGAGACTGACTCTTCTTCCATCGGAACTAGGTGAGGCAGTGCCTCGATGATGTGCACTTCGGCGCCCCACGAACGCCAAATACTCGAAAACTCGACACCGATGACGCCACCGCCAAGCACGGCGACTTTCTTGGGCACGTAGTCGAGCAACAGCGCCTGCTCTGACGTGATTACTCGACCGCTAATCTCCAACCCGGGAAGTGTTCGCGGGTATGACCCTGTCGCCAAAATGACGTTCTTGCCGGTTATTGTGGCATCTCCGACGCGCACGGTGGTCGGAGACGAAAGGTGACCTTCACCGTCGATCATGGTGATTCCGCGTGCCTTGATGAGGCCTTGAAGGCCCTTGTACTTGCTGGCAATAATCCCTTCGCGGTACTGAATGACCGCGGGAACGTCGATGCCCTCAAGGGTGGCTTTGACACCGAATTGTGCGGAGTCTCGGGCAGAGTCTGCAACTTCGGCGGCGTGCAACATCGCCTTTGTGGGAATACAACCGACGTGCAGGCAGGTACCGCCGACTTTTGATTTCTCGATGAGGCCCACGCTCATCCCCAGTTGGCTTGCGCGAAGAGCGGCCGCGTATCCGCCGCTTCCGGCACCGAGGATAACGAGGTCAAAAGTCTGATCTGACACCGGCAAATGCTCCTTAGGTATTCGTAAATTGCTGTTCGCTCAGGGGCCACTCGACAGTCCAGATAAGCGGGCCCCGTGCTGGGCACAACTCTTGCGCGCCCATCTTTCAGTCTACTCCTTGGCGCTCAGGGTCTCTGCGAGTCGCACGAGTAAACGCACAGTCACACCGGAGGGACCCTTCGGTGTGTACCCGAACGGCGGACCTGCGTTGTTGGCAACACCAGCGATGTCGAGATGGGCCCAGGGAATGCGCGGCGCGTCAGGCGACTCATTCGTGCGGCCGACGAACTCCCGCAAGAACACCCCCGCGATCAGCATTCCTGCCGCCGGACTCCCGGGTTTAACGTTCGCAATATCTGCGACATCGCTTTTCAACAGTGCACGAAGTTCACCGGGCAGTGGCATAGGCCATACGAGCTCACCCGTCTCATTCGCTGCCGTTTTTATCTGGTCAACCAAGCTCGCGTCTCCCATGAGACCGACGTAACGCTCTCCTAAAGCGACGCGAGCCGCGCCCGTCAGCGTGGCCACGTCGACAATGGCATCGGGACGTTCCTCGCTCGCCGCGACCAGGCCGTCCGCCAGGACGAGACGTCCCTCTGCATCGGTGTTGAGCACTTCGACCGTGGTGCCTCCACGAATAGTGAGCACGTCGTTGGGCCGCAGCGCCATTGACGAAGGCATGTTTTCGGCCAGGCACAGCCATGCAGTTACGCGGGTGTCGAGGCCGAGGCGCGCGCACGAAATGACGGCGGCCAGCGCCGTCGCCGCTCCGGTCATGTCGTATTTCATGCCGACCATGCTCGCGGCAGGCTTGAGAGACAGTCCGCCTGAATCGAAGGTGATGCCTTTTCCCACGAGAGCGAGATGTGGCGCATCTGCCGCGCGCCGGTACCGCAGGGCAAGCAGGCGCGGCGGTCGTGCTGAGCCCTGGCCGACACCGAGGATGCCGCCGAAGCCACCAGCCTCGAGCTCTTTCACGCCCCACTCTTCAATCTCAATGGGAAGGTCACCGATCGCTTCTCTAGCGCGCTCGACGAAAGTTTCTGGGTAGAGCTCGTTGGGGGGTGCGTTGACCAGGTCGCGGATCAGCGCAACAGCGTCCGCAGTCACGGTGGCCTTCGCCGCACAGAGCGTTGTTTCAGCGATTTGCGTCGTGGCAATGATCGAGCCGCTACCGCTGGGGCCTTCGCTGGATACCCACGCGCTGTATCGGTAGCTTCCCATTGCAGCACCCTCGAGCACTGCTTGCACGTCGGCAGGGCTGCTCGTGGGCAGAGCTATTCCGAGGCGAGAGGCGGTCCCTACTGCCCGAGCTGCTGTGCCAGCAGCAGATCGCAGAGATTCAGCGCTCAGTTCTGCGCGGCCAAGCCCTACCAGCAACAGGCTTGAGGCACGCACCCCGGCGGGTGCGGGCACGCGGGCAGTCTCATCGGTGGCTCCCGTCAGGCCGAGTGCCGACAGCATCCCCTCGCTCGACAGGAAGGGGCCCAGATCGAGGCCTATGCCAACGAACTGCACTGCCGGTGCATCCGCAGGATTCGGCGAGGATTCGGCGATGTGTCGCGGCGCAATGCCGATGATCAGAACGTCAACCTCAAGGTCGGCGGGAGCGATGGGCGAAGCTGACAGCAAGGGACGAGGCATAAGTCTCAGCGTATCCGGGCCGCGCTCGATCCTCGGAGCGCGCGGGTGCCGCGCCTGTTCGCTCTCGGCGCGCGTCGACAACCCGTTAACGCTCAACTGCGACGCCTACCATGGGGCTATGCGGAATCCGAGCGACCTTTTCTCAGTGGTCACGCCGGAATCTGACGTGGCGGGCGGCTTGCCGCTGGTCATCGGCCTCACCGGGTTCGTCGACTCGGGCAGTGCCGTCGCTCAGGTTTCCACCTACCTGCTCGATGAGCTTGAGCACAGCGACGTTGTGGTGTTCGACAACGACAAGCTGCTCGACTATCGGGCGAGGCGCCCCATCATGGTCTTCGAAGAGACCCGCATCACGGAGTACCGGCGCCCTCAGCTAGCACTGCGCCTTGCACAGGACGACGTGGGGGCGCCGTTTCTGCTTCTCACGGGATACGAGCCTGATTTTCAGTGGGAGCGTTTCGTTGCCGCGATGCTCGACATCGTTGATCGGTACGCGGTGTCCTCAACCACATGGGTTCACGCCATTCCTATGCCAGTGCCGCACACCCGGGCGATCGGGGTCACCGTGAGCGGTACTCGCGACGACCTGATTGAAGCGTTTTCCGTGTGGCGGCCCAGCACTCAGGTACCCGGCAACGTGTTGCACCTTCTCGAATATCAGTTGACCAAAGCGGGGCATCCGACCGCCGGATTCGTTTTGCTGGTTCCGCACTATCTCGCCGACACCGAGTTTCCGTCTGCCGCGGTCACTGCGTTGGAGAGCATTACCGCCGCCACCGGGCTACTGTTCGCCACGGATCAGTTGCGAGCCGAAGGGCGCGAATTTCTGGCGAAGATCGAAACACAAGTTGAGGGCAACGCGGAACTTTCCCGGCTGGTGGGCACGCTCGAAGAGCGCCACGACCGCTACATGGAAGACAATCCGCTGCGCTCACCCCTCACGGGTGAAGACGGGGAACTGCCGAGCGCCGACGCGATCGCCGCCGAGCTAGAAAACTTTTTGGCGTTTCGTCAGAGCAACGACAACGGAGACAAGTCGTAAGCACACTCTGGGTGCAGATCTCGCTCTGGGCGTCGCTACCTTTTGCAACGGCCACAGAAACATCGATGGGGGCCAAGGGTGGCGATTGTGGTCATCAAGCTGACCCCGATGTGCGATAATCGAACCTTACGACCCGGTCTCGCAGCGGTTGCGATCGTTCCATTCTTGTGGGATGCGCACTCCGCTACTTGACATGGGTCGTTGTACTGCCCGCAGAACGCGAAAAGAGGGACTCATGGCCACCCGAGCCACCACTAAGAGCACTGCCACGAAAACTATCGAAACGCACGCGGAACCAGCGCCCAAGAAGGCCCCCGCTGTGAAGG
>Ga0222708_1000333_pt1 | contig 12576 bp, 12 predicted proteins | sample AntAcemetage1576_FD_179806 | JGI IMG/M metagenome (GOLD analysis project Ga0222708, IMG submission 179806) | Saline water microbial communities from Ace Lake, Antarctica - #1576 | ecosystem: Environmental > Aquatic > Non-marine Saline and Alkaline > Saline | place: Antarctica: Ace Lake... | reverse complement strand
GTGGTTCTCTCGGTGGTGACGACAATCCTTGGAGTGTCAAAGGTTGGAGCCTCACCGCTCAGGGTGTTTATGCCAAAGAGCACGGCATGGCGAAAGCAGAAGCTGCTGCGAAAGCTGCCAATTCCCGAATCGGTGCTACAAAAGCAACAGCGACAGCTAAGTAAGTTGTTGCAACGAGACTGATACCTTGCTACTGAGGTTCAGTGGCCGGTTACAGCGGTGATGACCGAGCTAATAGGTCTCTTGCCAAGACCGAATGACGCCCCGTTGAGCGCCCCCGCTCCGGGGCGTTTTCTTTACAAAAGACAGTTGTCAATCTAGTTTCTTTGGGCTAAGGTCTTTTTCATCCTGATGACGTGGGTCATCGAACCCCAATTTTTCGCGAACATGGGTTCGCCATTCCCAACGATCCTGAAAGGAAACAAAATGGCCGCTGGCCCGATGACTCGCATCTCGGACGTCATTGTCCCCGAGATCTTTACTCCCTACATGCAAACTCTGACCGAAGAGAAATCCCGACTGGTTCAGTCTGGTCTGCTCGCTCGTTCTGCTGCGATGGACGGTCTGCTCGCTGGTGGTGGTCTCACCTTCAACGTTCCGTCGTTCAACGATCTGGACAACGACGCGGATCGCATCTCGACTGATACGTCGGTTCCCTTCTCTGCTGCCGACGCTTCGTTGCCAGCCGGTGTCGCTCGTCCGCCCAATCCGCTGAAGATCACGACCAAGCGTGAAATCGCTGTTCGTATGAACCGGAACAACTCGTGGTCTTCGAGCGACCTTGCTGCCGTTCTGGCTGGTGTCGATCCTATGAATGCCATCGCAACTCGTGTTGCCGCTTATTGGACTCGTCGTCTGCAAGCCGCGTTCATTGCGACCTGGAATGGTGTCATTGCTGACAACGTCGCCAACGACTCCGGCGATTATGTCAACAACATCGCTGGTGCTTCTTTCTCCGACGGTGTGACGAACTTCTCTGCAGAAGCTTTCCTGGATGCAGCCCAAACGATGGGTGACTCTTCGGAAGATCTGGTGGCCGTTGCAGTCCACTCGGTGGTCTACACTCGTATGCAGAAGAACAACCTGATCGACTTCATCCCCGATGCGACTGGTATGATCAACATTCCCACCTTCCTCGGCCGAGAGGTCATCGTCGACGACGGTCTGCCGCGAACCGGCTCTGTCTACGACTCGTGGTTGTTCGGCACTGGCGCGACTCAGTTCGGTGTGGGCACTCCGCCCGTTGCTGCCGAAGTTGATCGCAAGCCCGGTGGTGGCAACGGTGGTGGTCAGGACGTGCTCTACTCGCGCGTTATGTGGTCGATCCATCCGAGCGGTCACGCCTGGATCGGCACTGCTGGCGACGGTGGTCCTGCGAACACCGGCACTTCTGATGCAGACCTCGACGAGGCCGCATCGTGGGATCGCCGGTATCCCGAGCGGAAGCAGATCAAATTCGCTCGTTTGGTCTCTCGCGAGGCATAAGGAGAGGGGCTTCGGCCCCTCTTTAACCTTCTGTTTCGGAAAGGAACACAAAGTGACCAAAGGACTTCAACGTTCTCTCAGCCGTGGACCAGCGACTCGTCAATCGATTTCGAAGCTGGAATTCTCTGTCAACGCACCCATCACGTCGGTAGCGACTGGCAGTGCCATCGGTTTCGGGTCTGCTGTCATCGGGGATTTCCCGGAAGGCAACATTCTTCTCTTGGGTGCTATTGCCAACCTGAACTTCACTGGTCCAACCAGTGATGACTTGACCGATACATGGGCCGGTGATTTCGGCATCGGCACGACTCCTGCCAGTGATGCAACGATTTCTGTCGCTGATGAAGACATCATCCCAGAGACTGCAATTCCTCCTGCGACCGCCGAGGCATCTCCGGTAGTCCGCGCTCCATCGACCGCCAATGGTGTCATTTTAGATAACACTGACGGTTCGCTGGAAATCAACCTGAACTTGCTCGTCGACGCGGCCAACCAGACCGATGATACAAGTGTGGTGATTACTGCGACAGGTTCGGTGGTGATCTCTTTCGTCGTCCTCGGCGACGATTAATATGTAGAGGCGGCAACACGTCGCCTCTACAAACCCTTGGAGAATATCATGGACATCAAAGAAGCCCTATCTCAAATGGATGTTTTGGACGACGATCAGTGGACCCAAGGAGGCGATCCTCGCATCGACTATTTGACCGAAGTCCTGAAACAAGACGTCTCCCGCGATGAGGTCGTCAACGCCGCACCGAAATTCAGCCGAACGAACTTTGTGCTGGATATCCCGAATGAACCAGAAATCAATGTCGAAGAGCGTGAGACCAGCGACGGTTCTGCTCTCGCAGCTTTCTCGACCGCGAAACCAGTTCAACCTGAAAAGTTCGCCGCTGTTCTTCAGGAAATGCCGGTTGAAGATCTGCCTGAAGTCGAAACAATTCTCATCAAGCAGATGGAGTTCATCAACAAGCAAGAGAAAGCTCTCGAGGAACTGAAACGCATCACCAAGATGAACCTCGCCACAACTCGTCTTTGGATCAAGCAACTTCTGCCTGATATTTCAAATCAGCAAGCTATCCAAGACTACATCAAGTCTTCGACTGCTCAGCGTCAGCGCAAGGCTGGTGCTGTCGCTGCTGTCTTGGGTACGATGAAAGTGGAGGATATCAAAAGCCTCGATCCTCGCGCACCGATTGACAGAGCCTTCGCCCGCAAAAAAGGCCGTGGCATGGCTAGGCCGGTGCGGTAATGGGCATCAGACGCCCACAGAGAGGTCCTCAGAGTGCTCAACTGCGGGCGGCGCTATACTATGCCCGCAAACGCCGTTTGCGGCGTCTGGTGACGTCTTCTGGTGGTAGTGTAGATCCTCTTCGATCCAGTGTAGAGTTCTACGCTGATTTCGCTGATTGGGCGGCTGGACCGAAGACCGCCTACGGCCAAGCTGCTATGACAATCCGTGAAGAGAACACAGCCGCATATTCTGCCAAGGGATCGCGAGCAGCATCTACCGCTACTGGTCCTTACATTGAAAGCTCTGATGCGGGTTTTTGGGTAGGTGGTTCTGACTTCACGTTGGAGTTGTTTGGAGTTGAACTCGTATCGCACAGAAACAACACGATCTTTTTCACTCTTGGATATAGGGATACAGGATTAAGATGTATCACGATCTTATCGACTGCATCTAACGATACTCTGACAATTCAACGAGCAACGACGCCGACAGGATCAGGCATAAACTCTAACGATGTGACCGGACTTGGACTTCAGTTGGACACTCCATACGATATCACTTTAGAAAGATTTGGTGATGACTACACCCTATATGTAGATGGTGTGTCAGAAGGAACTTTCACAAGTTCTGCTGTGACTTTCAGTCCGACCAATGCTCAGTTCTTGACTTTTGGATATGAGATCTTGGCAAACGGCTCATCCCGAAGTGGCAACGATCTCTACTTGAGAGGTATTCGCCACACTGTTGGAACAGCTCGTTTTCAGGGTGCCCACACAGTTCCGACTTTCCCAATCCCAGCCGGTGACATTCCCAGCGTCGCTTCAACCTTAGTGTAGGATTATCATGAACTTTCTCGTTGAAAACGGAAGTGGTAATTACAACGCGAATGCTCTTGCTGGTCTTGGGTTCGTTCAGCAGTATCTTCGCGTTCGTGGGCTGGCTGTCTCTTGGGATGTTGCGACTGTCGCCTCTCAGAAAGAGTGGATTATTGAAGCTACTGATTACTTGGAAAATCGTTGGGGAAATCGATTTCAAGGTAAGAAGGCTATCACCAACATAGTCGTCTCCGCTTACAATTTTCTCAATTTGTTGGCTCAGCCTTCCAATCTCGATACCTTCACCATCGGCGCCATAACCTATCGTTTCACGACTACGGTATCCACAGCCTATGATATCACCATCGGTGTCAGTCTGGCTGCGACAGTTTCCAACGTCATCTCTGCAATCAACCTTACTGGCACGAACGACCTTGAATATGCGACTGGTACTCTCATCAATGCCGATGTGTCAGTTGACAGTTTCAGCGAAAGTTCAATTCGCATCACATCAAGATTGGTTGGAGAACTTGGTAACGAGAGCGCTGTTTGCTCTTCAGCGACAGTTAACTTCGATTTCGACAATCTTTACAATGGTCTAAACGTAGCCGAGCAGAACTTGTCTTTTCCTCGTCTGTATCTTTACAGCTCGACTGGAATTCCTGTAACAGGAGTTCCACTCAAAATAAAGAAAGCAATCGCTGAACTTGCCTATCGTGCTCAGACTGGTTCTTTGATGGCTGATCCAGTCATTGACTCGACTGGTATGCAAGTGACCAAGACATTTGACAAGGTTGGTCCTATCGAGCAAGAACGAGAGTATGTCGGTGGATCTGGGCAGTCTTTGTTCAAGAAGTTTCCTATCGTTGAAAATCTGGTCAAAGAGTTTATTATCGGCGGGCAGGGTGGGGTCACTCGCTGATGGCTATCAATTATGCAGCCCTCGCAATTACGGCACAGCGTCTAGTGACGGAAGCTGGTCGGACTGTCACTTTGGTTCGCCCAAGTGAAACTCCTGTTGATACCACTCGTCCGTGGAACGATAAGACAGCTGATGAAGATATCCTCGTAGTTCCAGCTGTCCAACTCCTACCGAACTCAGTTCGTGTCTTTGGGCTTTCTGCCTTGGGTGAAGCTGGTAAGCTAGACGGTCTTCTCTCTGTGTCAGAACTAGTCTATGTTGTGTTTGCTGGTGAGAGCGATCTCAAGCAATACACTTTTGTCCGCGATGGTCAAGACTACGGTATCATGGCTACTCAGTCGTTGAAACCAGCAAATATCACTTTGCTAGGCTTCATTGGAGTTCGTTCATGAGTTTGACCTATGCTCAGGCTGTTGATGATATTCTCACGTTGCTTAATGTGGCGTGGACACCGACCGGTCATCAAATGGACTGGGATAATACTCGTAAGCAGAAAGAAACTGATAATTCGCCGTGGGCGAGTGTCGTTGTCCGTCATGCGTCTGGACAGCAAGATAGTCTAGGTGGCGTTGGAAATAGAATGTTCCTTCGTCTAGGGATCATAATGGTTATGATCCACGTTCCAACAGCTTCAGGGTTGTCAGAACCTTATGCGTTAGCTAAGGTGGTGGCCGACGCATATGAAGGCGTTTCCTCACCAAATGGAGTGTGGTTCCGTAACGTTCGAGTTAATGAGCGAGGTCGAGACGGAAGTAATTTCGCCTTAGACGTTGTCATTGATTTCGAATACACCGAAACAAAGTAGGAGGCCATCATGGCACAAGTCAACAAAATTGACTCCAATATCACCGGCCTCGCCTTTGCAGAGGAAGCGGTTCTTGGCAGTCTCCCCGGAGAAAACGGAAATGCTGGAACTCCGGTCTGGTATCGTCTCAACCCAAACAGCTACAGCGACTTCGGTGGTGAGATCGTCACGGTTGCTCCCAACCCGATCAATCCGTCCAGACAACGTCGAAAAGGTCAGACGACCGATTTGAACGCAAGCGGTGGTTTCAATCACAACCTGACGTTTGAAAACCTGACGAGACTCATGCAGGGTGTCATGTTCGCTACCATCCGGACGAAAGGTCAAGAGCTTGTCACGGCGGTTGATGTCGACACATCAAACCCAGACGAATATGAAGTCGCCTTGACTGCTGGCTTTATCGTCGGCAATTTGGTCAAAGGTCGCGGCTTCTTGAATTCGGCGAACAACGGTGTCAATGTAGTGACTGCTATCACGACAGATACCAGCGTCGAAGTTGCAGACTCTGCTCTTGTCGTGGAAGCTTCTCCTCCCACTGGTGCTGATATCGTTGTGATCGGTCACCAGTTTGCTGGTGATGATCTCAACATCGTTGTTTCTGGTGACCTCCCAACGATCACTTCTGACGGATCTTTCAACTTCACTACTTTGGGCCTAATTCCGGGTCAGTGGATCTACATCGGTGGTGATCTGACAGCGCAGAGTTTTGTCAGTGCTGCGAACAATGGTTTCAAGAGGGTTCGTGCTGTTTCAGCTACTGCAATCACTCTGGACAAGTCGTTCCTGGCGATGACAGCGGAAAGTCTCTCTTCTGGTCAGACCGTTCGTATCTACTATGGCGACGTTCTGAAGAACGAAGACGCCGCCGATATCGTTCGTCGCTCTTACAACATCGAGCGATTGCTCGGCGCTCCTGACAGTTCAGAACCAACTGAAATTCAATCAGAAGTTCTGATCGGTGCTGTGCCCAATGAGTTCACTCTGAACATTCCTCAGGCTGATCTTGCCAGTGTCGATATCACTTTCGTCGCAACTGACAATGTTCAGCGAACCGGGCCGACTGGTGCCAAGCAGAGCAGTGTTCAAATCTTCCGAACTGCTGCTGAATACAATACGTCAAGTGACGTTGGTCGTATCCGGTTGTCGACCGTGTCACAGACCGATGAAGCTCCTGCTGCTCTGTTTGCTTATGTCACGGAAGCCAGTCTTATTGTCAACAACAATGTCAGCCCGAACAAAGCTGTCGGCGTTCTTGGTGCTTTCGATGTCACTGCTGGTACGTTCCAGGTCTCTGGTTCTGTTACTGCCTACTTCTCCAACGTGACAGCTATCCAAGCAGTTCGCAACAATGCCGACGTGACTCTTGATATCAGCTTCATCAAGGACAACACCGGCATCATTTACGATGTTCCTCTCATCTCTTTGGGCGATGGACGTCTCAGTGTCGAAATCGATCAGCCGATCACTCTGCCTCTCAGCAACGAAGCAGCCTCCGGCGAAGATGTCAGCGTCAATCTCGATCACACGCTCTGCATCACTTACTTCAACTATCTGCCAAACGCGGCGTAACAAACGGCCCCCTCATAACGAGGGGGCCAAACATCAGGGAATATAGATTATGGCTTCCATGTATGATATCTTTCAGACAGATGAAAATCTTGAGACTGGAGGTATCTGGCTCGACTACGGCGATTTCCGTATTCTTATCGCATCTGCCGGTCAAGGCAACAAGAAATATATTCGCATTGCTGAACGTGCTCTCAAGCCGATTCGTCGTGCTATGCAGGCTGGTGCGGTTTCCAACGAACGTTCCATGGTTATCATGTCAGAGGTCTATGCTAAATCGATTATCTTGAACTGGCAGGTCAAAGTTGATGGTGAATGGAAAGTCGGTATCGATGGCCCAGAAGGGGAACTTCTTCCCTTCAATGAAGAAGAAGTCATCAAGACTTTTGGAGCCTTGCCGAACCTTTTTCTCGACGTTCAGGAACAGGCGCAATCCACCGCAAACTTCCGCAAGCTGGAACAAGAGACAGACACAAAAAACTAACGTCCGTCCTGGAGTATCAGCTCCAAAGTGGCGGCGTTGAACAAGTAATAATTGAGCAAGCTGTGAAGAACAGCTTGCCCATACCTGATCGCATAGAAAATGCCCCTAGTATTATGCCGGGGCTTGAGCTATACTATATAGGCTTTCTGGACTTAACCTCATCACGAAGTGTGGGAATGGGTCTAGGTCCTATAAGTTGGCAAGTTATACAAGACTACTCTATATCAAAGGAACTTGAAGAAGATCAAATAGAAGCGATGCACGTTCACATCGTAGCCATGGACGTTACTTTTTTGGAACATCAGAAAAAGAAAAGCAAATGAACGACATAGTGCAGTTCTCTCGTAACATCAGAAAGCGCGGTCGTCAGGTCGTCAATTCAGGTTCTGAAGCCACTCGTCGTGCTGCCAAGTCTGCTTTGACTTCTCTTGTCTTAGCCACAAAAGCAGACACTGGAAGAGCTCGTTCAAATTGGCGTGTCGGTATTGGAGCTCCTACCTCTGCTGAAATAGAACCTTATTCTCCCTATCGTAAAGGGAGTAAAGCCAATGGTCAGGGTATGGGAGAAACTGCCAACGCTTTCGCTGCTATCGCCGCTGGAACAGCTCGTATCAATTCCGTAAAAGGTGTTTCTGGTGTCGGACTAAAAACTGCTATCTTCGTTTCTAATAATATAGCATATCTTGACAAAGCCATGACTAGCGGTGGTTTTGAAGCATCTTTGTTGGAGGCTCAAGCTTCTATCAGAGGTTTTAAGATTTTCGATAGAAATGGGGAAGATTAATAATGGCGACAGAAACCCTCACTATTCGAATAATTGACAGAGGGGCTCTTGCTGTCAAGAAACGAATTGATAACATAGGCTTCGCTGCAAACAGAGCGACTCGCGGCATCTTTTTGATGCAAAGAGCTTTGTTCGTTATCGGTGGTGCTGGTCTTCTTACTGGTCTCGCAAATTTGACTAATGCTCTCACAAATATGGAGAACCGTCTCCAGATCACAAGCAACAGCACGGCAAACTTGGAAGCAGTCCAAGACTCTTTGTTCTTATCAGCGAATAGATCTCGTTCTTCTGTTGAGGCAACGGCTGATGTCTATAGTCGTGTTGCGCTTGCAGCTAGAAATCTAGGTGTCAGTCAGCAAGATGTGATTAACGTCACTGAGACTCTACAGAAAGCCGCTGTCGTATCTGGTGCATCAGCACGAGAAGCAAATGCTGCTCTCATCCAGCTTGGGCAGGGTCTTGCTTCTGACCGACTGTCTGGTGACGAACTTCGTTCTGTTCTTGAGCAGTTGCCCGTAGTTGCAGACCAAATCGTCGACTACTTGAATACCACTCAACAATTCGGTAATGTCACTCGAGGTACATTGCGTAAACTCGGAACCGAAGGAAAGCTGACAGCCGATATCGTTTTCAAAGCTATCCAAGCTGCTCAGGGTGGTATCGATGCTTTGTTCGCTAAAACCAATCCTACTTTTGATCAAGCATTTGCTGTCGCTAGAAACAACTTGCTATCTCTAGTTGACGCGATAGATGATGCAGTCAATATCAGTGGAAAATTGGCGACTGCCATTATCAAAGTTTCGTTTGCTCTTGAACCTATTGCAAAAGTTTTGGCTCTTATCGGCATCGCTTTGCTGACTGCTTTCGGTGCCAAAGTAATCTCAATAATCTCTGGATATATCGCAGCCATTACCAAATCAGGTGTAGCTTTAGCTCGATTTTCAGCTATCCAGGTGGCTTCGTCGACTAGTTCAGTTGCAGCTACAACAGCAACTCTTGCAGACACGAAAGCCAGATTGCTGAATATACAAGTTCGATCTGTTGGTGTTGCAGCTACTCTTCGTAACGCTCAAGCAGAATATGCAGAGTCTGTCGCTGCTTTTCAAAATGGACGAGCTAGATCTGCACAGACTGGTCTGTTCATTGGGCTTCAAGCTGCTCGTGATCGTCTCACTGCTGCTACTATTCGTCTTTCTGCTGCTGAAAGCGCAAACAACATTATCGCTGGTAGAACTGTCGCATTAAGTGCTTCCGTCACTGCTGCTCAAAACGCTCAAGCTTCTTCTACTGCTCGTCTAGCTGCCGCCAGTGCCACTTCTGAAGGATTTATGGCAAGACTTGCTAGGACGTTTCCCTTTCTTACTGGTGTTGTTCGTATTTTGACAGGAGCGTTCGCAGCTCTTTCTGTTGTTATGCTGGCGAACCCAATAGGAGCAGTGATCGCAGGAGTGATCGCTGTGACATCTCTGTTCTTTCTATTTGCAGATAGTGTGAAAGTGACATCTGACGGAATAGTCAGCTTGAAAGATTTCACAGTCGCTGCTTTTCAAATCATGGGTGAAGCTATAGCTCCTTTTGCTGGCCCTATATGGAATATGATTAAAGATGCAGCAGGAGCAGCTTATGATTTTATTGTCGCAGGTGCGAAAATAATTGCTCAAGCGTTCTTTCAAGCTGTTACAGGAATGATCGATGCTATAACTTTCTTGCCAAGAGTAGTTGTCGGCGTAGTCGTAGGAATAATCGCTGCTTTTCAATCTCTTCCAGGTTCTGCGGCTGCTGTTGCTATGGGCATCGCAAATGCTTTGATAGCAGGATTTGAAGCATTCGCAAATGGTGCGATCAAGGCTATCAACATCGTTATAAGAGCCCTAAACGGACTTCTTAGCTTCTTAGGTGCTGATAAAGCATTAGAGTTCTTTGGAATGACTGGAGCTATCACAGAGATAGGAGAACAAACTCTTCCGAGATTTGTTGGAACTGCGGCCACAGAGGGTCAGGCGGCTGGTGATGCTTTTGTTAATGGATTTACCACTGTCTTTGAAGGTGGTAAAATTGAAAACGTTCTCGGTGGTCTCAGCAATCTTGTTGCTCCTGCTATCACAGCAGTCATCGACAGAGCGAGACAGAACATTGCTAACGAACCTCCTCCCGGTGTGCTAGAAGATCTAGCTGCAACTCCCGGTGGTCCTGCTTCCCCTGCCGATGGTGGTGGTGGTGGTGGTGGTGGTGGCAGCAAAAAGACTTTCGAACAACTGTTGTCTGAACTTCAACAGACCATTGAATTAGAGAAACAATTTGGTCTTCAGAAAGAGATCAACAACGAGATCCTATCTTTTGAAAATGATCTAAAGCGCCAACTGACCGACACAGAAAAAGCTCTGGTCGCTGAGAATGTAGCTGCTCTAGAAATTGCGAAACTATACGGTGGTATTCTTGAAGATGTTCTTGGACCTCAAGAACAGTTAGAACTTGGAACTATCGCTCTTACTCAAGCATTTGATGATGGTATCTTATCGCTTGATATGTATAACGACAAACTCCGCACTCTTCAAGAAAACGCTGATCTAGCTGCTGGAACTCTTTCCGGAGGTTTCAAATCTTCTATCTCGTCTGCTATTATGTCTGCATCTGAACTAGGTGTTGCCTTGGGTGATTTCGTCGTAGGTGCCGCTAGTAGTGCAGCAGACGCTATCGTAGAATTTGCCAAAACAGGAGTGTTGAATATCAGAGAGTTCTTCGCAGACTTGTTCGCTCAACTTCTCAAATTGGCAACACAGCAAGTTCTTCTCAAGTTGTTGGGGTCTTTGATAGGTGCTCCCGTTACAGGCCTCAGTGGCGGTGGTGGTCTCGGCGCTGTTCTTGGGTTCGCTACTGGTGGTTCTATTTTGCCGAGTGGTAATGGTAGCACAGACAGTCAAACAGTGCTTTTCAATAAGCGTCCTGACGAGAGAGTTGATATTCTTACTCCTGCTCAACAGACAGCACAGAACAAAGCAATAACCGGAGGCGGTCAACAGACTATGAGTTCTACGAACTTTAACGTAGCAGTCGTTATGTCTGAAGACGATGTAAGAAGTGCGTTCAAAGGAGAAGAAGGCGAGACGATAATCGTTCGTGCGATACAGAAAAATGCAAGCACAGTTCGTAAGGTTATGGGCTAATGACTTTCATGCTAATCCCAAATGCAGGAGTTGTGGAAACTCTTGATTGGAAAACTGAAATTCTAATCTCAAGAAATGGGAGAGAGAACCGCATCTCATTGATTGAAGAACCTCGAGTTCAACTCTCTGCTTCTTTCACTATGGGTGAGGCTGAAAGATTTGCTTTTGAACCCATAGTAGACGCTCGCATTCAAACTGTTAGTGTAATTCCTATCTGGCAATACACTTCAAGGATATCTGCTCCAACAAGTTCTGGTGGAAGTAGAATTTACTTTGACAAAAATGTGATGTCTTTGAACGACGGTCAGTATATCTGCATCATCAACTTGGCAACTAAAGCCTTCTACAGTTTCACTATATTCAATATCGAGACAGACGGTGTTACTCTGAACGAGACACTGACCGTTGATATAGATAGAACTTTCATAGTGATGCCCGGTATGCTCGCCACTATAGGAGGAGCCTCGTTTGGCTGGGAAATGGTTCAGGGCGATGCCAGTCTTACTTTTAACTCTTTTGAAGATAACATACTTCTTGAAGAGGGAAACTCTATAACACTAGACACAGTTTCGAATGTTCCAGTTATCACTGAGACTTTCTTCAGAGGTATAAATGATGATAAGAATTTCCAATTCGAAGTTCTTGATAATGAGACAGGCAAGCGAGAGTATCGCACTAGAGAAGATTTTGTTCGCAATACAGGTAAAAGAATATTTACTTTTGAACGATATCGTCAGCCAGAGAAAGCCCAATGGTGGAGAAAGTTCCTCAGCACAGTCAAGGGAGCGTGGAAACCTATTTGGGTAGCTTCACAATTGAACGACTTGAATGCTGCTAATAACAGTCTTGCTGGCGACAACTTTTTGTTTATTGAAGAGGATTTGGTCTTCGGTCCTACACCTATCTACGCTCAAATCTATTATTGCGATGGTTCTGTTAGCCAACACCTAGTCAGTGAGTTCGCTATAACTCGTCCCGTAACTGTTGGTGTAGCATTTGAAGTTGATTATGATCGTTTTGACATGTGGTCTCTATGGCGTTTTATGAGAGAGTCAATCGAGGACGATAAAGTCACGGCAAGTTTCAGTGTCTTTATAGACTGGTTTTATCCGGAACCGACAGGAAACAACGATAACAATTTCCATTCTCTAGACATCAATACGATGACAACAACTCTTCCTAATAGCGTATTTCAAAATGGGAGTTTTGATAGTTTCGATGATACTGCTGGTGGAACTGTAACTCTGTTGATGGATCCTCTTTCTAGGTATATAGAAGTAAGGTCAAAAAACCAATCAACTTATAGCCCGATTG
>Ga0222708_1000332_pt1 | contig 12636 bp, 16 predicted proteins | sample AntAcemetage1576_FD_179806 | JGI IMG/M metagenome (GOLD analysis project Ga0222708, IMG submission 179806) | Saline water microbial communities from Ace Lake, Antarctica - #1576 | ecosystem: Environmental > Aquatic > Non-marine Saline and Alkaline > Saline | place: Antarctica: Ace Lake... | reverse complement strand
CCTGAGTCACTCCACTGACCTGTCCGGGCGTCGCCCGATCGATCACCATCTGCGCCGCTGCCACAGCCCCAACCGCGTCAATTAGGGCCCCAGCGACGCCGTCACCGGGCTCCACCAGCACGCTCCAGATCGCGCGGGCGAAAAGCTCGTCTCGCTCGTCATGCCCGTCTCGCTCATCACGCATGTCACGCCCGTCACCCTCATCGTGCCCGTCGTATAGCGCGCGGTCGTCACGAGCATCGGCGGTAGGACTGGCGTCGGCCGTGGTGGCAACGCCGCCAGCAGCACTAGCGGCTCCCACAGGCTCTGGCGCGTGACGGCTGGGCCTGACCGCCGCAAGCGCCGCCGCGATCCGACGATCGTCTATTCCCCACTGGCTCATTAGATTCCCTTTCTCAGGTAGAGGGCACGGCCGAGCTGGTCGCGTCCGGGTCGATCAACGCCGTCGAGGTCGGCGATGCTCCACGCCACGCGCAACACCCGGTCGTAGCCGCGCATGGTGATGGCTCCTCGCTCGAGAGCCCGGTCAAGCGCGGCTCGGTCTGCTGCCGGCAACCGCCAGGCTTCGGTGCGCAGAGCGGGGCCTGGCACGTGAGCGTTGAGTGCCCACCCGTGCTCTGCCCACCGCGCGCGGGCACGAGCGCGGGCCGCGGCAACCCGCACCCGCGCAGTGGCAGAGGTTGCGCCCCCCGATGCTCCGTCGGTCATCTGCGCCACACCGACTCGTCGCACCGTGAGATGCAGGTCGATGCGATCGAGCAACGGACCCGATAGTCGGCCGAGGTACCGACGCCGCATCATGGGAGTACACGTGCAATCGTCGTTGCCACCGTTTCCGCACGGGCAAGGATTCGCAGCGAGCACCAGTTGGAAGCGGGCCGGAAAGCGGGCCACCGTGCGCGCTCGATGAATGGTGATCTCACCGGTTTCGAGGGGCTGCCGTAACGCATCAAGCACGGCGCCTGAAAACTCGGGTGCCTCGTCGAGAAACAGAACGCCGTGGGCGGCCCGCGAGATAGCACCGGGGCGCACAAGGCCACTGCCACCCCCGATGAGCGAAGCCATCGTGGCACTGTGGTGCGGCGCTTCCAGGGGTGGACGGGTGACCAGTGAGTTGCCCAGAGGTAGCCCTGCCAGCGATCGAATCGACGACACTTCGACGGCGGCATCCGGCTCAAGATCTGGGAGCAGCCCCGGTAATCGTGAAGCTAAGAGGGTCTTGCCGGCCCCGGGTGGCCCGAGCATCAGCATGTGATGCCCGCCCGCTGCCGCCACCTGCAGGGCCTCGACCGCCTCAGGGTGCCCCACCACGTCGGCCAGGTCACCGCTCTCGGGCGCCGGGTCAGCCGCCGACGCGACTGCCAACGGCTCAACCGGCACGGGGTCGAGTGCCGCGCCGTGAACGATGAGAACCTCGCGCAGAGACGCGGCCCCGACGATGCGGATGCCCGGCACCAGTTGTGCTTCGCTGGCGTTGCCACTCGGCACAACCACCATGCGAGCCCCTGCTCGGCGGGCAGCCAGCACCGCCGGCAGAACTCCGGACACTGGGCGTAGGCGCCCGTCAAGTGAAAGCTCACCGAGATGCACGACCGACGAGATTGCGGCTTCGGCGACAATACCCGTCGTGGCGAGCGCAGCCACCGCGATGCCCAGGTCAAAGCCTGAGCCGTGCTTGGGCAGCGATGCCGGAGAGAGGTTGACCGTAACTCTTCGGGTGGGTAAATCGCACCCGGAGTTAGCCGCAGCTGAACGTACGCGGTCTTTTGCCTCACCGAGGGCGGCATCGGGCAGGCCGATGATGGTGAACGCGGGGAGCCCGTTCGCGAGATCGGCTTCGATTTCGACAACGCTGCCATCTACTCCGTGAAGTGCGATTGCAAGGGTGCGTGCGACAGGCATCAGCACACCTGCCGGACATGCTCGATCTCGATGGACCGGTGCGAGGCGATCACACCGATGACGTCGATGCGCAGCGTTCGGGGCCTCGTCACCTTCGACGACGCTGCAGAGGGCACGGGATGCGCTTCACACCACGCGGCTGCGAGCCTCCTCAGTCGCGCAAGCTTGCGGGGGGTGACGGCCTCGAGTGGGTGCCCGAACCCCGTGCCCGACCGGGTCTTGACCTCGACCACCACGGTGGTGTCACCCTCTCGTGCCACGATGTCGATTTCGCCCAGTGGACACCGCCAGTTGCGGTCCAGGATCGCAAACCCAGCGCGTGCGAGGTGTTCAACCGCCAGCTGCTCTCCGGTAAGGCCGAGCGTATCTTTGCGTGCCATGTCGCCTCCTGCGCGCAAGAATCGCGGCAGACAGATCAGGCGTATCGGTGGCTGCGGCGATCAGTGCGCCAAGTTCACGAGAATGCGCTTGTGCAGGAGAGCCCGGGCCGCTCGCTATTCGTCGAGCGCGAGCTCTTTGGGCAGCTTGAGTTCTTTCTTTCCGAGCTCTTCGACGTTGACGTCTTTGAAGGTGAGCACTTTCACCGTCTTGACGAAACGGTCGGCTCGGTACACGTCCCACACCCACACGTCGGTAAGTGTCAGTTCGAAGTAAAAGTCACCGCCCATGTCACGCACAACTTGCTCGACCTCATTGGCCAGGTAAAACCGTCGCTCGGTTTCAACGACGTACTGAAACTGCGACACCACGTCGCGGTACTCGCGGTACAAAGCAAGCTCGACCTCGCGGTCGTAGTCTTCGAAATCGTCATCGTCCATGGCGTGCCGAGTCTAGACGGTCAGGCCCAGCCGGAGGCGGAGGCTGAGGTGAAGCCACAGGCGTGCGCAGCCAGGTGACTCGGTGGCGCGGGGAGGGCCCATGTTCAGCCACGGCCGCGAGGTGGGCGGGGCTTCCGTAGCCCTTATTGCCGCTCCAGCCGAAGTGCGGCCAGCGCTCGTGTTCGGCGATGAGTAGACGGTCGCGATGCTCTTTGGCCACCACCGACGCGCCGGCAACCGACGCGCAGTCGCGATCCGCTTTGACTCGGGTGACGATACGGAGCGGCGAACTGAGCGCCGGAGTCAGCCAGTCATGACTGCCATCGAGAAGTACCGTGGCGGCACCCACATTGATACCCGCCTCATGCAGCGCGATGAGCCCGCGGCGTGCGGCCATACCCAGCGCGGCGACGATGCCGTGCTGATCGATCTCGCTCGGCTCTGCTTCACCCACTGCAACGGCAGTTGCCCATGCCCGAACCAAAGGCTCGACTTCAGCGCGGCGGGCGGCGCTGAGCAGCTTGCTGTCGCGCAGTCGAACGGGAGGTGCATCCACAGTAGGCACAATGGCGCACACGCCCACCGCAACAATTCCGGCAACTGCGCCCCGGCCGACTTCATCGACACCAATGACGATCGGTGCACCCGCGGCAAAGAGGGCCTCCTCCACCTGCAGGGTCGGTGCGACGCTCACTGGGCGCGCTCAACCCCGTTGAACACGAGGGGGTAGCTGTCGATCCACTGCCAGCGATCAAGAGGCCAGCTGATGACGAAGGCTCGGCCAACCACGTCAGCAATCGGCACGACGCCGTTGAATCGCGAATCAGAGGAGTCGTAGCGATTGTCGCCCATCACCCACAGGGTGCCCTCCGGTACGACCTCGGTGAAGTCTTGACCACTGACCGCCGTGGTATCGGCTGGCAGCTTCACGTATGTCTCATCGAGCGGCACCCCGTTGACGCTGAGCTGACCCAGGTCGTTGCAGCAAGAAATGCGGTCACCCGGCATGCCGATGACGCGTTTGATGAGGTGCTGATCACTGTCAGAGGCGCTCAACCCGATGAGGGAGAAAACCCAATCACCGGCGGCCGCGAGCGGAGCTAACGGCGGTGCCGGGGGGATGGTCAACCAGGAGCCCGGATCGCGGAACACGATCACATCGCCCCGCTCGAGGGGCACAACGTCAGGAACCAACTGGTTGACGATAATGCGGTCGTTGACCAGCAGAGTGCTCTGCATTGACTCTGAGGGAATGTAAAACGAGCGGATAAGAAACGTTTTGATGAGAAAAGAAATGACCAGAGCTGCGGCCACGATGACGACGACGTCACGCAGAAACAGCAGTGCGGCTTTCTTACGACTGGTCGAATCGACGGGTGCGGTCGCCGCTGTTGGTGCCTCGCTGGCAGCGGACGCAGTGTGCTCTGTCATGACTCCCTCGATAGTCACGCCAGTCTATGGGGGCACGGCCTGCAACTGAGCGTCAGCAGCGCGGTTGACGAACTCGGTTTACACTCGCGGTTTTCCGCCCACTCACCCTTTTGATCGCGCAACTGCGGCATCACGCCGAAGGGCCCCACCGGCGCACACGATTTCTCGCGGCGGTGGGGCCCTTGCAGTGAAGTGCTGCGACGCGAACTACGCGTCGCGCTTCTCCTTGATCTTGGCTTTCTTGCCGCGCAGGGCTCGCAAGTAGTACAGCTTGGCGCGGCGCACATCTCCGCGGGTCACGACCTCAATGTGGTCGATGACCGGCGAGTGCACGGGGAACGTACGTTCAACGCCAACCTGGAAGCTCACCTTACGGACGGTAAATGATTCACGAATTCCCTCGTTAGAGCGGCCGATCACCACGCCCTGAAAAACCTGAATACGTGAGCGGCTGCCCTCAATAATGTTAACGTGCACCTTGACGGTGTCGCCGGGGCGAAAGTCGGGAATGTCGTTGCGCAGCGAGGCGGCGTCGACGTGGTCGAGAATATGCATGGTGTTTCGCTCTCTGCGGCCGCCACAGATCGAACGCTTCTTCTAGGGACATTCTTAGAATTGCAGGGCACTCGCAGTGTGGCGGCTCCTCTGTGGCAGGGCCGCGCCGAGGCACAGAGAGAAATGATGCCACATTCTGCGGTGCGCGGCCAATCAGTGGCACGATAGAGGTGAAAGAGCGTCGGGGGACGACTGGGGGGAATTAATGATGGATGCACCAACCGCACTAGCCACAGACAAGGTGGTCATGCGCACTGAACCGATTCAGCAGCGCAGCGCCGAACGCATCACGCTGTTATTAGACGCAGCTGCGGCACTCATCGATGACGCCGGTATCAACGGGGTGACCACAAGTTCAGTGGCCGCCGGATCACACTCATCTGTAGGCGTCGTGTACCGCTATTTTCCAAACATCCAATCACTGTTACGCGCTCTGGCGGCTCGCAACATGGACCGCTACCTCGAGAGAGTGTGGCGTGGCATCGAAAACTCGCCGCCTGAAGCGTGGTCGTCGTTCGACAGCACGCTTGACGCTTTTGTCGACATGACACGCACTGAACCCGGCTTTCGCGCGCTGCGCTTTGGCGACGTAATTGACCAGCGGTTCATGAGCCTCGAAGTCAGCAACAACGCCATCGTGGCACGCGAGTTCGCTGCGCAGGTGGGTCGCACGTACAATTTGAAGCCGGACGACGAACTCGTCTTTCACCTGGAAGTTGCCCTCGAGATCGCCAGCGGTCTGCTCACGAGGGCGTTCCAGTTGGAGAAGACTGGTGATGCTCGTTTTATCGAAGCGACGCGCGAACTATGCGGCACCTACCTACGCACCCATATACCCCTGCCAAGGACGTAATGATCGAACTTCGTACCCCCGCCGAGATCGAACAGATGCGCCCGGCGGGGCGCTTTATCGCGAGCGTGCTGCGCGCCACCAGCGCGGCCGCATCCGTCGGCACCAACCTGCTCGACCTTGACGCGCTCGCCCACGACATGATTCGCGCCGAGGGTGCGAAAAGCTGTTATATCGACTACCACCCCTCCTTCGGAGGGTCGCCCTTCGGCAAAGTCATTTGCACCTCGGTGAACGATGCCGCGCTGCACGGACTCCCCCACGACTACCGCCTGCGTGACGGCGACATGCTGTCACTCGACTTTGCCGCCTCGGTCGATGGATGGGTGTGCGACTCTGCAGTCACCATCATTATCGGCACGCCGCGCCCCGAAGACGTGGCACTCATTGAGGTTGCAGAGCGCGGACTCGCGGCGGCAATTCGCCAGGCTCGGCCCGGAAATCGGATGGGCGACATTTCTGCAGCGATTGGTGATGCGGCCGCCGACGCCGGCTACCCCGTAAATCTCGACTTCGGTGGGCACGGCGTGGGCCGCACGATGCACGGCGACCCGCATGTTCCCAACGACGGCCGGCCAGGGCGCGGGCTCAAGCTTCGCGCTGGCCTTGTCGTCGCCATCGAGCCCTGGTTCATCTCCGACACCGACGAGGTGTACACCGACGATGACGGCTGGACCCTGCGCAGCCGGACGGGCGCGCGCGCCGCTCACGTCGAACACACCGTGGCAATTACCGCCAACGGACCCGTGGTGTTAACGGCCCGCGACTGAACCCTGCAGTGCTAGCGCGACTGCGCTGTCGGCTCGCTCAGCATGCCATCGGATTCGTCGAGAGCAAGCGGCCGTCGTGACCGGATGGTGGTCGACGCCATCGTGGCGAAAGCAGTCGTGGCGACGGCGATCAGCAGTGGCCACAACAGGAACCCCATAAACAGCAACTCTGCGCTGGGTGAGATCGCAAGAATCGCTGCAACGACGGCAAGCTGAACAATCAAGAGAAGCTTCTCTCCGACCGTCAGCATGGGGGGTCGGCGCAGCGACACAGTCACCTGATTGATCAGCAGAGAAAGCGCGAGACCGGGTAGCACGAATTGCCCTGTTATCAGGCTTTGCACGGTCGGCAGTGCGCTGAGGTTACCGGTGAATTGCAAAAACCACGCGGCAGCGCCAGCCAGCAGAGCCAGGGCCGCCAGTAGCGGCTGCGCCCAGAACCACAGCCGTTCAGAGACACTCATCGCGCGACGCAGGTTCATCATGAACCCGCCGATCTCATGGCGCACCCAACAGATCGGGCCTGATGGCACGCGTGCGCTCTATTTGGCGTTCGCGGCGCCACTCGGCCACGGCTCCGTGGTTGCCGCTCAGCAGCACCGGCGGAACATCCAGACCCCGCCACATCGCAGGCTTGGTGTAGCTCGGATACTCCAACAAACCGTCTTCGTGGCTTTCTTCGGTCAAACTTTCGGGGTTACCGACAACGCCGGGAACCAGGCGGGCAATGGCCTCGATCATCGCCATGGTCGCCACCTCTCCGCCGTTCAAGACATAGTCACCGATGCTGAGCACGCGCACCTCGTTGCGCCCAGAATAGTGGTCGGTGACGCGCTGGTCGATCCCCTCGTAGCGGCCGCATGCAAATACGAGGTGCTCGCGACCGGCGAGCTCACGCGCCATTGCCTGCGTGAACGGATGCCCGGCCGGGCTTGGCACGACTAACACGCTGCTCGGGGTAAGTAGGGGATCCAGCGCCTCGCCCCAGGGTTCAGGCTTCATCACCATGCCCGCGCCACCCCCATACGGAGTGTCATCGACGGTGCGGTGACGGTCGCGAGTGTGCTCGCGCAGGTCGTGAACCCCCACATCGATCACCCCAGCGGCCCGCGCACGCCCAAGAAGAGACACATCAAGCACGCCGAAAAAATCGGGGAAGATCGTGACCACGTCGAAGCGCACAGACTCAAGTCTAGGCAGTGGGGGCGGTATCTGTATCTGCGGCCGTGTCTGCGGCCGTGTCTGCGGCAGTGTCTGCGGCAGTGGCCGTGGCCGCATCTGAGTTCGTGGCCGTGTCGGCGACGGGAGCCGGAGTTTCGTCGGGCACATCTTCAAAGAGACCGATGGGGGGCGTGAGCGTGACGGTTCCGGCCTCAATGTCGACCAACGGCACCATGGCACTCACGAATGGCACCAGCACATCGCCCTGCCCGGTCGCGATGACCAGCAAGTCTTGCGACGGAAAGTGCTCAACGCGGGCAACTGTTCCCACCTCGACGCCGTCGCGAAGGGCGCGTAAGCCGACGAGTTGAAAGTCGTACCAGGCGTCGTCTTCGGGAGCCTCCTGCGCGTCTTGCTCGATCCACAAAATGGCTTTCACAAGCGATTCAGCACCGACTCGGTCAGAGACACCCTCGAAGAACCCGACGGGTTGGCCGTTGTACCAGCGCAACTCTGCAAGGGTCAGCGTTTTGCCGTGCCAGGCCGACCCGGTCGGAACCTGCAGGGTGAAGTGTGCTCCGGGCGTGAACCGCCGCGCAGGATCATCGGTGAACAGCTCGAGCTTGAGCGCTCCCTTCAACCCGTGGGCCTTCGTGAGCCGACCCACTCGAAGTTGCTGGGGAGCCGCAATCACTGCTGGAGCGAGGCGTTGAGATCAGTGTCAACGACGTCGACGCGTACACGACGGCCGTCGGCCAACGACGAGATCACCGTACGAAGTGCTTTGGCGGTGCGACCGCCGCGGCCGATGACACGGCCGAGGTCCTCGGGGTGCACGCGCACCTCAAGGACCTCGCCCCGCGCAGAACTCTGCGCGACGACGGCGACATCGTCGGGGTGATCAACGATCCCCTTGACGAGATGTTCGAGGGTGTCAGCGAGCATGTCGATCAGGCCTTCTCGGCCTCAGTGGGATCGGCAGCAGCGTCGTCAGCGGCAGGTGCAGCGTCGACGGATGCGGCGTCAGCAGGAGCAACGTCCGCAACGACCTCGGCAACAGGCGCTTCGGCGGCGGGTGCCGCTTCAACAACGGGGGCCTCGACAACGGGGGCCTCGACAACTGCGGGCTTCTCGGTCTTGGGCTTCAGAACCGGCTTCTTCTTCTCGTCGACGACGAAAGGAGTCTTAGGCTCAGCGAAGCGAACAGTGCTCTTGGCACCCTTCTCGCCCTTAAACATTCCCCAGTCACCGGTCAGCTTGAGCAGAGCGAGCACCTGCGGGCTCGGCTGTGCGCCAACACCCAACCAGTACTGGGCACGCTCAGAGTTGACCTCGATGATAGAGGGCTCGTGGGTGGGGTGGTACTTGCCGATCTCTTCGATCGCGCGGCCGTCGCGCTTGGTGCGCGAGTCGGCGACGACGATGCGGTAGTACGGTGCACGGATCTTGCCCATGCGCTTGAGACGAATCTTGACAGCCACGTTTCTCCAGAAATATGTAAACGGATGAGTTGCGACCGGCTGCGTGGGGCACACTCGGTACGAAATCTCGAGATGGATGCTCGCGCCGCCTGATTAGAGGGTCGGGCGTGCGAGCACTCGACCCTCTATTCTGGCAGATTTTTATGACGCGTGCCGCCGCCGCAGTTGCGCGGTTGAGGCCGAGGTCAAATCAGTAGCCGAAGAGGTCTAGCGACCCAACATGCGTTGGATGGTGGCAAGGTCCTCAGCGCTGGGCTGTGCACCGGCCGCACCGGCGCCCGCACCCGCCCCTGCGCCCGCACCAAGGCCGAACCCGGCCCCGCCAGCACCGATACCCCCGCCACCACGTGCGCCCGAGGGCACTCCCAACGCACGGGCGGCCTCATCAGCGGCCCGCTTGGCCGGGTTGCCCGACTTCGAGGCGCCCTTGCCCTTTTTCTTGGCCGCCGCCTTACGGGCCGTCGCCGAACCTCCGCCGCCACCCATCCCGGGCATGGGGGCCATACCAGGAATTTGGGGCATACCGCCCTTGGCGACCGTCTTCATCATTTTCGCCGCCTGCTCAAATCTTGATACCAACGAGTTCACCTCGGTCACCGTCGACCCAGAGCCCCGAGCGATGCGAACGCGGCGTGACCCGTTCAGCAGCTTGGGCAACCGCCGCTCTGCGATCGTCATCGACTGGATGATCGCCTCAGTGCGGGTGAGCTCACTCTCGTCAAAGTTGTCGAGCTGCTCGCGCATGCCTCGGGCTCCCGGGAGCATCCCAAGCATGCTCTTGAGGGACCCCATATTTTTGAGCTGCTGCATCTGAGCCAAAAAGTCTTCGAGAGTGAAACTGTCAGTGGCGAACTTCTCTGCCGTAGCCCGAGCATCGTCTTCGTCGAAAGTTTTCTGGGCCTGCTCGATGAGGGTAAGAATGTCTCCCAAGTCGAGAATTCGGCTCGCCATGCGGTCGGGGTAAAACGGCTCGAAGTCGTCGAGGCCCTCGCCTGTCGACGCGAACATGATGGGTCGACCGGTGATGCTGGCGACGCTGAGTGCGGCACCACCGCGCGCGTCACCATCGAGCTTTGACAGCACCACGCCGGTGAAATCGACGCCCTCTTGAAAAGCTTTCGCCGTCGCGACCGCGTCTTGCCCGATCATCGCGTCGATGACGAACAGCACCTCGTCAGGGTCGACCGCCTTGCGAATGCTGGCAGCCTGCTTCATCAGTTCAGCATCAACACCGAGTCGACCCGCCGTGTCGACAATGACCACGTCGTGCAGGGCAGTCTTAGCGTGCTTGAGGGCATCTTTCGCCACCCGCACGGGGTCGCCCACACCGTTGCCCGGTTGCGGAGCGAACACGGCAACGCCAGCCTGCTGCCCCACCACCTGCAACTGCTGCACTGCGTTGGGGCGCTGCAGGTCGGCAGCAACCAGAAGCGGAGTGTGCCCGTCAGCTTTCAGCCACTTGGCGAGCTTGCCCGCCAAAGTCGTCTTACCGGCACCCTGCAAACCCGCCAACATGATGACCGTGGGGGGGTTCTTCGCAAACTCCAGCCGCCGTTGCTGACCGCCCAGAATGCTGATGAGCTCGTCGTTGACGATCTGCACAACCTGCTGTGCCGGGTTGAGGGCCTTACTGACCTCGTCGCCGAGAGCGCGTTCCCGCACTGCCGCAGTGAAATCCTTGACCACCGGCAAGGCAACGTCGGCATCGAGCAGTGCCCGGCGAATCTCGCGCACCGTGCCATCAATGTCTGCCGGGCTCAGCTTGCCCTTCGTGCGCAACGCACTGAACGTCGAAGTCAGCCGGTCAGAAAGGGTGCCAAAAGTTGCCATAGTGGGTTCATTCTAAGCGGGGTGCCGTGCCGGGCCGTCTGCTTTCACTCTCCGCTTTTACTGTCTGCTTTCACTCTCCGCTTTCGCTGTCTGCTTTCGCTGTCTGCTTGACTGGAGCCGCTGCACGAGAAGGAGTGACCATGCGTCGAACAATCTTTGGCCAGCAACCGCTGGTGGATGCTGAAGCTTGGGTCGCGCCCGGCGCCGTACTCATCGGGCAGGTGCACATTCACGCCCGCGCGTCAGTTTTCTACGGAGCCGTGCTGCGTGCCGACCGGGCCGCGATCGAGCTCGGCGAAAACTCAAACCTGCAAGACAACGTGACCGTGCACGGCGACCCCGAAAAGCCCACCATCGTCGGACGCGGAGTGAGCGTGGGCCACAACGCCGTCCTCCACGGATGCACCATCGACGACGACTGCCTCATCGGCATGAGCGCGACCGTACTCAACGGTGCCGTCATCGGGCGGGAGTCGATCGTTGCCGCCGGTGCCGTCGTACTCGAAGGCACCCTCGTGCCGCCCCGATCCCTCCTCGCCGGAGTGCCGGCGAGCGTTCGGCGTTTGGTGACCGACGAAGAAGTGGCGGGCATCCGCAGCAACGCTCAGACGTACCTCATGCTGTCAGCCGAGCACGCCGCGCTCGACGCCGCTCACTGAGCCCTGCAGTCCTGCGCTCCGAGTGCTGAGCTCCGAGCGCTACGGTACGAGGCTTGCCGCGAACACGTGCGGCGTAAAACCCGTCAAGTCGCCAATGCCCTCACCCTGGCCAATGAGTTTGATCGGGATGCCCGTCTGCTGCTGCACGCGCAACACGAATCCGCCCTTGGCTGAGCCGTCGAGCTTGGTCACCACCAGCCCGGTCACCCCCGCACTCTGGATGAACGCCTCAGCCTGAGCGAGCCCGTTCTGACCTGTCGTGCCGTCAAGCACGAGCAACACTTCAGCGATGGGGGCCAGCTTTTCGATGACCCGCCTGACCTTGCCCAGCTCATCCATCAGCCCCGCCTTAGTTTGTAGGCGCCCAGCCGTATCGATGATCGCAATGTCAATGTTGTTGTCGATGGCGAATTGCACCGTCTGGTAGGCGACACTCGCCGGATCTTGCCCCGCGTGCTGCGGTCGCACAACCTGCGCACCCGCACGCTCAGCCCACGTCGCGAGTTGATCGACTGCCGCAGCACGAAACGTGTCAGCCGCACCGACAACGACTGTGCGCCCGTATCCGGTCAAGAATTTCGCGAACTTACCGATCGTGGTCGTCTTGCCGACACCATTCACGCCCACCACCAGCACAACCGCGGGACGATTGCTGAGCGTCAGCGTCGGGTCGTGCGCAGCGAGGCGCTCTTCGAGTGACTCCCGCAGCATGCGCTTCAGGTCACGCGGGTCGGTTGTCTTGAACTTTGCGACGCTGACCCGCAGCTCGTCTAACACCTGCTCAGTAATGTCAGGGCCAAAGTCGGCGGCAAGCAGGGCAGTCTCGAGGTCGTCCCACGTGTCGGCATCGATGGTCGCGGTCGTGAACAAGCCCCGCAACGCACCCCCCAGAGTCCAGTTGCGATCGGCCATGCGCTCAGGCTAGCGCGCACAACTCCAGATGCCCGGCGCGGCCCCGTGCGGCCCGAGTGCGCCTGCCCGCGCCCGCGTGCCTCGCGCCCGCCCGCGTGCCCGCCCTCCCACCTCACTCGTGCGCGTTGTCGTCACAAACCGTCGACAACGCGGGACACGTCGACGTTTTGTGACGACAGCGGCGGGCGGGACGGTTGGGCGGGGCGGGCGGACGGGCGGGCGGGGCGGGCGGGCGGGACGGGCGGCGGCGGGCGGGCGGGCGGTTGG
>Ga0222708_1000329_pt1 | contig 12648 bp, 12 predicted proteins | sample AntAcemetage1576_FD_179806 | JGI IMG/M metagenome (GOLD analysis project Ga0222708, IMG submission 179806) | Saline water microbial communities from Ace Lake, Antarctica - #1576 | ecosystem: Environmental > Aquatic > Non-marine Saline and Alkaline > Saline | place: Antarctica: Ace Lake... | reverse complement strand
GCCAGGATCTGCGCCCATGGTGTTTATAAAAAAGGGCTTAATAATAATGTGTAGAAATATACTGTATACTTAATATATATATATATATAAGAACATAAGAACATACCTTTAATATTAATGAGTTAGATGCGTTCCAGTTTTGTAAATGTTCCTGGCATAGCTTGGAACTTCCCGATGGTCTTTTAACTAAGAGCGTTAGGTAACTGCAAGTCAATTGCAGTTTTACAGTTCTGGCTTTCTATACCATAATAAGCGTTATGGATGATTACGAAGCTTATAGGCCTAGTGAGGTTAGAAAGAAGAAAGCAGCATTAAGGAAAAAGAACCTATTAAGAGCCGCGACTCATGCGGATTCAAAGCCCATGACTCTCGATAAGATCAAGGCGCTTCAGGTAGATGGCCAACTAAGCATTGAAGCCTTTAAGGATAACATAGGTAAACTCTTTCCAGTCGTTCTACTACTAATCTCCTCTGGGTACAGCGTCGGCAAGGTGGAGTCTTATCTAGGTATGAATGCTTTAAGCTTACAGAGATTCATAACTATTAATCCAGTTTTAAAGGCTAAATGTAATGAGGCCCGAAAGATTAATAGAGATAGAGAGTCATTAGATCTCATAGAGCTTAGATACATCCTTTCGTAACTCACATATATAAGAGACACGCACTATAATAAAGTTTATCGATACACCTTAGTAATATCATAGGGTTACGAAGCCTATTGGTTGCCTGGGTTAACGCGCTACCCCACCCCCGTACCCCCCGCTTCAGTTCAGTCTGGCCATCTCATCCGTACGCTTTACACAAAAATTTTCCAAAATTCTAAACCAACTAGTGTCATAGTGGCACCACCTTACCAACCTCCCAAATTTTCCACCTTACCAACCTCCCAAATTTTCCACCTTACCAACCTCCCAAAAATTTTTTCCCTCCTTCAAAAACTAAAAGGCTTACAAAAAGAAAAAGCTAACGAAAAAGCATGGTAGTTATCGTGTTAATTTCTTTAGGCTTATTTGATTTTTTGGTTTATGATTTTTTCAATGCACACCAAAAGAATGGGAAATAAACTTTGAATTGGTTTAAAGAGTTTCCCCGACATGACTTTCTGAATCTGATTGCTTCCGGCCTGACGGAAGATCAAGCGTTAGCAGAAGTGAACATTGGTAGAAAAGTCACCTTCGCGGAAGCGGTGGTCGTTCAGTACCAAGTTAAGGAATCGTCTTTTCGTGAAGAACTCGAAGAGGCAAAGAAACGAAGGGCGGACGTTTGGTTCAATGACATAGCTAAAGGCGTGGCCAAGGATATTGAGAAAGATCAAGTGCCCGCCGAAAAATTGAAGTTTGACCAACGTAAATATCTGGCCTCAATCGACAACCCCGAAAAGTATTCTGAAAAGATAAGCCACAAAATGGAAATAGGAATAAACATCTTTCAAGAAATGAAAGACCTTCCAGCGAATGAAGTTAAAAAGCTTATGCAGTCTTGTGACCCATTCGCCGCCATTGAGGTCGATTTTGAAACGGTGGAAGATGAGGATTTAGAAGGGAGTATATTTGAATGAGTAAAGATGAGATTGAAAAGTCTGTAAAGGTTATGCCTAAGAGGGAGTACCCGTGGGATAGGCCTAATAATTTTGAATCGCGAGAGGAAGTGGTGTCGGAAGAACGTGAGTTTAAAAGGCTGATGCGGTCTGAGCGTAAGAAGTTGAAGACGCTTAAACACGCAGGAGTTTTGGAGAGATTTTATACAGACGGCGTTCCATCGTAATAAAAAGGGATTATATTATGCGGTTCGATCTTGTAAATTATTTATTTAGGTTTATAGGTTCTAGGTATCAATGGGGTGCGGAAGGGCCATATAATTCGGGTTTTGATTGTAGCGGACTGGTGCTCGAAGGGCTTAGGAGTATTGGAAAGTGGGGAGTGGGGGATGCAAGTTCTCAAATGATATATAATCATTTTGCTAAAACTGACATATCCTCTTCGGTTAAAGCGGATATCGGACATATACTTTTTTTCGGTAAGAACAAAGAAAGCATAACCCACATCGGGATTGGCCTTAACAATTATCAATATATCGAAGCTGGTGGCGGAGGTTCAAAAACCGTAGATAAAGGAATGGTTCGTATCCGTCCTTTTTCTTGGAGAAAAGATCTAGTAGCAGTTATCGACATTTTCAAGGAGTAAAAAGTGGCAAAGAAGAAAAAGTCAGAAGATCTTAAAAGCGATACCGCGGAGTTAGAAGAAGTTAACTCCCAAGAAGTTAAGGTCGATATTTTTGAGGGCACTGAATTGGAGGAAGATCCCGAACCCGTGGTGGAAGAAGTTAAGGTCGATGTGGGCGGAGGTTCAAAGGCAAATAGTTCTAAAGGCGTTTTGCTTGGGTTTCATCCTGTTACTAACGAGCCTGTTTACAAATAGAAAAACGCTAAAACATTCAAAACGCTAAAACAAAACCCAGGCCTTAAAGGTTTTAGCTAATGCGTCCAGATCAATCTATTAAGGCCAAAGATATTCTGATGCTTCAGAAGTATCTAGCTATTGTCTTAAAAGATTTGGCCGATATATGGACTCCGCACTCAGGACAGTTAAAAGTGGGTACGGCCTATTTCTTAAAGGGCCTGAAAAAGATATTCGTTAGATGTGGGCGAAAATTCGGTAAGACAGAACTGGCCTGTTACATCCTTTATCGTATCGCATTGTCTAAACCTAATCAGCATTGTTACTACATCGCTCCAACCTACAAACAGGCAAAAGAGCTTGTGTGGGAGAACGGGCGATTACCTAATTTCCTGGGAAAACTTTCAAGTAAGTACATCGAGGGTAAACCTTCTGAAACTGAACACCGTATTAGATTTAAAAACGGAAGCTTCATTAAGATTGATGGGTCTGAGAACTACGAAGCTTATCGAGGAATAAACCCTCACGCCATAGTTTACGATGAGTATAAAGATTTTCATCCTAAGTTTCATGAAGGGATGGAGCCTAACCTGGCCACCTACGAAGCGCCTATTTTTATTTTCGGAACGCCACCGGATACGGAAGACCATGCTTTTTGTCGCACAGAAACGGGGATAAAGAGAAGCCCTTCAGGTGCAGCGTTTGAAATGCCTACGGACACTAACCCTTATATTTCAAAAGAGTGGTTAGAGGAGATGAAGGAAACGCTAATCGTTAGAGGCGAGTGGCATGTTTGGATGCGGGAGTATATGGCCCAAATTGTTCCTTCAGGAGCATTGCACATATTCCCCATGTTTGAGGCCCCCAGGATTTCTCCCGACGGAAAGTTTGATGGGCACACAAAGCACGTACGTCCTCATGCAGAATTAATGGAAGAGATAAACAGACATCCGAAAGATTACACATACCATGCGATTTATGATCCGGCCTCAACGTCATGCTTTGGTGCCTTAATGTGCTCGGTTCATAAGAGGACTAAGAAGGTTTTAATCTTAAGAGAAATTTACGAGAAGAATAAGGATAAGACATCTTCCAAACAAATATGGCCACGAGCTTGGGCGCTCAAAGAATCTATTATGCCAAGAAGAGATTTTTGGAGAGATGTTTACGATTACGCCGCCGCTTGGTTTGCAAACGAAGTTAAAGACGAATACCGAGAAGGGATGATCCCTTGTGTGAAAGATCTAAAAGATAAAACAGTAAAACTCTCATCGATAAAAGATTTTATCAGAGAAGATTTATTCGTTGTATCAGATCAATGCCCGAAGTGTGTTTGGGAGATAAGAAACTACGCGACGGATGAAGACGGCAGACTGGCCAAAAAGAACGACCATTTAATGGACTGCATACGATACCTATTTAACGACGCGCATTTACATACCATTCCAAGAACTAGGTACAAATCGCCGGATGACCTAAGACTAGTGCCAGAGGAAGGCTTTCCTGAATTTGAAGAAGATAATCCTGAAGACATTTTTGAAGACATAACAGAGGAGTTTTATGACTAAAGATTCTATTGAAATGATTATTGCCTTAGTGGCGCTAATTGTTGGAGGAGCGGGGCTAATAGTGGGTTCTTTTGCTCTTGCCTTAATCGTCGGGGTGAAAAATTCTACCCATCAAGTTTTATGGAAGAACGTAGAACCGCCAGCGGAGAAGGAAGAGGAAGATGATCCCTTTATCTACGGCCCGCCGCTTGAGCAAGAAGAAAACCCAAACAAGAAACTTAAAAACAAAAACGATGACGAGGATTTTGCTGATCTCAGCGATCCAGAAGTCACATCAAATGATTGGAGGTAATATATGAGATCTAATACGCTCGATAATTTAGACAGCCCAGGATATTCCGACGAGCAGATCCCTTTTCAATTTAGAGAAAAGAAAGGGGAGGAGGATACTCACAGATGGCTTAAGTGTTGGTTTGAGTATGAGTACGAGAAAGCTTACCCAAGATACATAATGTATCGAAGATACTTAAACATGTATAAGAACCTCGATGAGTACGAAGGCGACGGCATGATGAAGACATCTTCCCGTACGACTGGACTCGCGAGAAGAAAGCCTAAAGTTAGAGACAATATGATCTATGCTTTCACAGAGCAAAGAATCGCTCAGGTTTCTAAGCAAAAGACGGCGTTAACTTTTATCCCTAGAGTACAAAATTCTCAAGACGACATCAACGCTACTAAGGCAGCGAAGCTTTTGGTTAAGGCCCGATACGAAGAGACTGACTTTGATGGCGACATGATCCGAATGGATAGAACTACCTATCTTTTAGGACATTCTATTTACGAGAAATGCTGGGATAAAAATCAAGGCGGGTTAGCTCCAAGTTATGTGCGGGCAAAAGCTAAGTATAAAGAAGGAGAAGGCGCTCTAGTAGATGAAGCTACGGGACTGCCACTTGATTTAAAGAAGCCTGTGTTTATTGGAGATACGAAGGGTAAGCTTTGGCAACCTTACGAGTGGTTTCCCGAATCGTGCAAAAAGAAACTTCTTGAGTGTGATTACGTTCAAACTCACGAGTGGGTGACAAAGCAATTGGTTGAGCATAAATGGCCCAAGGCAAAAGATAAAATAAAATCGTCCGAATACGTGAAGTGGGATTTTACCACCGATAGGTTAGATCGTCCAAATAACGAAATAATGATTAGAGTGTTTTGGCATAAGCCTTCTGAATATTTTCCTGAAGGATGCCGAATCACATGGTGCGATGATCTCATATTAGAATGGATAGATTTTCCTTACGACCATGGGAAACTACCTTTTGTAGATGAAAGGGACATTGAAGTTGAAAACGAGTTTTGGGGAAGACCTTTCGTGACCAACATCGAGCAATTCTACAAGGTAAATAATTCTCTGATCTCCGGTATGGCAAGAAATCACGGAGTATTAAACGCTCCTAAAGTAATTGCCCCCGAAGGAAGTGTAGATGCCAAGTCTTGGAATAATGAATACTCTTTCGTTCAGTACCGTGGAGCGGTAGAACCTAAAATACTTCAACACCAATACGTAAATAGGGGAGAGTTAGATTTTCAAAAGCACTGTCAATCTAGGGCCGGAGAACTTTCAGGGGTTTTTGACATCTCTAGAGGTATCGTTCCCCAAGGCATAACCGCCGCGTCGGCCATTCGGTACTTGGATGAACAAGAACATCAAAGAGCTAACCCAAGTATTTCTAAAAGGAAGAGAAGAGTTTTAGATATTACAAGGCAAGAAGTTTCTCTCATGTCGCAATATTACAAAGAGACCGATGAGAGAACCATTCGACTAGTTGGTGAAAACAATGAGTTCATTATTAAATCGTTTAAAAAATTAGCTTTAGGAAGTATTGCAGATGTCAGGTACGAGAACACTTCCTCTATCGGAGATTCTAAAACAGGAGCGATAGCGGACATTATAGATTTAAACGCGGTAACTCAAAACGACCCGGTATTTAAACCTAAAGAGATCATTAAACTTTTGGACTTAGGACTTAACGATGCGTTTAAAGACGAAGCGACGTACGCAATTGATACCGCGAGAACCATACTAGACATGTTACTGGATGGAGAGCAAGCGCCTCCTCCAAGCAAAACAGATGGCCTACTAGAGTTCTACTCTGTTTTTGGAAGATTCATCGAGAGTTTAATTTACAAAACAAAACTAGATGAAGCCATAAAACAGTCTGTAGATGATTACATTATAGGGATAGAAGTGTTGATGTGGCAAAAGTCTGTCGAGAACACAAAGTTTGCTCAACTTCTTTTAGCTTTTGAGAAATACCCTATTTTCTTTTCTGTACCTCAACCGCCCATGCCGATTGCGCCTACGCCGGAAGCTTCCCAAAAATCTTCGGGAGGAGCGGATACCGGAGCAATGGAATTTCAAAAGCAAGAGATCGAAAAACAAATGACTGAACAAGGAGCTCAATAATGAACTTAGAAGAATCAATGGGATCTACAAACATGGCCGCGCTAGATATTGACCCTAACGAAACTTTCGATGATTTAGATTATGAATCTGAAGGCAGCAAGAAGTTAGGCGAAGATTTCCAAGATAAATTCAAAGACAGAATTGACAAGGCGAAAAAGGCAAAGTCAAACGTAGAAGATGAAAAGGAAGAGAAAGAAGAAAAGAAAGAATCAAAAAAAGGTACTGACTTAGATCTTCTAGACGAAAAAGAGGCGAAGGAAGAGGAAAAGAAAGAAGCTCCTAAAAAAGAAAAAGCTGACAAAAAAGAAGAGGTAAAGGAAGAAACTGCTGAAGAGAAAGAAGCGAAGGAAGAGAAGGAAGAAAAATCCGAGGCCAAGAAACTAAAGATTCGGATGTCGGATGGGCTATATAGTGTAGAATCTGATTCTAAAGTAAGAGTAAAAATTGCAGGAGAATACCAGGAAGTTCCATTCCAAGAACTAATTAATAACTATTCGGGCAAGGTTGCCTATGACAAAAAGTTCTCAGAGATGGGGAACGAGAAAAAAGAGATAGAACAAAAAGCTGCTCAAATTGAAAGGCAACAAGTTTTTATCAAGAATACCGCTTCCGAAGTAATTAAGCATTTAAGTGACCCCGATGCCAATCCGCTTGATGCGCTGTATTTTTTAGTTGAAAAAAGCGGACAAGATAATTATAGTGTTTATAAGAGGATGTTAGAGGCCAATCTCGGCGAGGTTGAAAATCTAATGTCTATGTCTGAAGTCGAAAGAAAAGCGTATTTTCTTGAGAAAAAAGACGAGTTCCGAACTAAGTCCGAACAGGCCCGTATCGCCGAATCTACGAAGACAGAAGCTTTTAACCAAGCAGTCCAAAAAGTAGATTCTATACGACAAGCTCATGGCGTTAGTGAAGAGCAATACTTACAAGCTTTGGATCAATTAGAGTCCGAAGGCACAGACACGAACAAGATGACGGACGAACAAGTGGTCGACTATGCCAGTCTAAAACCGCACACCGTTACAGTTCAAGATGTTCTAGAGCCTTTTGAAGATTCTATCGATGACTCCAAATATTCTGAGATTGTTCGAAACTTAGCACGTCAAATACGAGCGAAAGATTTCACAAAAGAACAATTACAAGAATGGGCAAGCAAAGAGTTCATGGATGAAGACGTTAAAGATCTTCAATCAAGAACTAAAGAAGTTCAGAAAAAGAGCTTAAGAGAGGAAGTTAAAACTCCTTCTAAGTTTGAAACTTTGGACTTTGATGACGAGGATTAAACCTTAAATCGTAAAACCCATAAAACATGTCCTCCCATCGAATCGGTTTAAATAACAACTAATTAGTCCAGGGAGGACATTACTATGGGTCAATTTTCATTAACAGAAACGTCTGGTAACTTTTTAACCAAGTTCCAAGCACGTTCAGTAAATCACTACAATTCAAAAGCTCTTTTAGATGGCCGTATCAAGAAAGTGTACGACTTCGTAGGAAAGCAAAAAAACATCGAAACTCAATTGTCGTTTTCTGGGGGTGTAGGAGCTAAATTGCTTCCTAAGGCCAACACTTCGATCATCGAGCAAGCTGTTATCACAGCTACTAAAAACTACGCAAGAGTTCTAGTTGACCGTGAATCTTTGAAAGCTGCCTCGTCTAACGACGGTGCATTTCATAAGTTTATGGCGTATCCCGTAAAGAAAGCGGTTGAGTCTTTCATCCGTAACTCTAACCGTATGTCTTTCGGCGACGGTACGGGGATTCTTGGACGTGGAGCGGGAGCCACAAACGTATCTGGAAACGGATCGGTAGCTACTCCATATATCGTAACGCTTAGAGCTTCTGACTGGAATGAGTCAAATTTCGAGGAGCAAGATTATGTTCAGTATGTTTCTGGCCTAAACGCCGGGGACAACCTCGGCGGAACCGCTGAAGGCGGAGATGCTGAAACTAACCTTCTTATGATTGCTGAAGTTATTCCAGCTTCTAGACAACTTAAGTTAGTAGGTACATCTCCTGCTCTTGCCACCCTATCGGGCGCTAACCCTGTTGCTACAACTGCTGGGTTTGTTATGCAGAGATCTTACCTAGCTGAACCAAGTGGCCTTTCAGGCGTAGTAATGGCGACTTCAGGGTCACTTTACAACATCCCTGTTAAGCGTAGATGGCAGTCTCAGCAAATCGACGCTCTTGGACAGGGTGTCGTAACTGACGCTCTTAACGACGCTGTTCTTAAGCAAGAGAAAGCTACTGGCGAAACTCCTAAAATGGTTCTCATGAACTTCAACCAAATGAGAAAAATTCTTGCTCAATTGGAAGACCAAAAGATCTACAATCTTCCAAACAAGAATTTTAAAGGCTCAGTGGGCTTTTCTGGTGTTGAGCTTATGACTTCTCGCGGAGCTATCGGTATGTTTGTAGATAGATTTTGTCCTGAAGACAAAATTTTTCTTTTAAACGATGAGCACATAGTTCGTCATCACCGTCCTGACTTCGGTTGGTTTGACGATGACGGTACAGTATTTCTTCGCACGACTGACGAAGATACTTACGAGGCACGATATGGAGGGTATTACCAAAACCTTATCGACCCGACTTTCCAAACTGTAATACATAACCTTTCTAAGTAATTAGAAAATTGAGGGGCTTCGGCCCCTCATTTTATGTACGTTTTCACATAGCTATCGACCAGTGTTTTTATCTTGTTATTATTACATCCTGAAATTATCCTTTTAATAACGCAAAATAATTTGCGATCCCTCCACAGGGTAACAAGAGGAAAAATATGAAAAATTCAATCAAAAGAACTCTAAAGTCGCGTCAAATTGGGTTAGTGAAAACTTACCATTTGATATCAGGCACAGCAGCAACCCCTATCGATTCGGGATTAGACAAAGCATTTATTTCAAGCGTAGAAGACCTGGGCGCAGGTAACTATAAGTTAAATTTCATTGAACCTTCTAGATTAAACATCGTTGTAGATTCTGTCGTTTCCGCTACTGAAGACGCGGTTATATCCGTGGCAGCAGTTGATAAATCTTCGGTAACTGTTCAAGCTCAGGTTGCAGGAGTGGACGCTAACGCTGATTTCTACATATCACTTGTTCATTCAACTTTATTAGACACACTTTTCTAAATTAACAGGGGGGGTGAAGCTTTGCCCCCCCCCTTACCTAAGATCCCCATAAGGAGGAGAGGTTATGGCCAGCGAATCAGGATTTACCACGCAAAAAAAAGTTGGGGGCGCTCAACACAAAACTATTCACAATTTAGGGTCAGATAGGTACGGAACTTCCGTAACTTCAAAATCACTTTCGGAAGTTAACGCCGTCGCAGCGGACATCGTGAACTCCGTAGCGTCCCCAGATAATAACTTTGTTTTCATCGAGATCACAGGGCATTTGGCCAGAAAGGGCGATGTTCTTAGAATGTCTTCCGGCGCGCTAGTCGGGTACGAATTTGAAATAGTAGACATAGTGGATGCAGACATTTTTTCCATCATAAACGCCGCCGACAGTATCCCTTTAAATACGGATACTGCGAAAATTATGAGATGGGTTACTAATAAAACCGACTCAGAAGGGAACGTAAACTTCTCGCCCGGCCCGACTCAATATGTTCTAAACGGAAGCGCCCAACAAGTAGTGGAAAGCACGGCAACCCCAGCAAATAACCGCGCTCTCCCTTCGCAATTAATGATTTACAAAGATGGTGTACAGCTTCCAATTAATAAAAGCTCATCGGTTGCTGCCGAGACTGTGGCCGTCCCGGTTGAGATAGTCGGGGCCAGTGGTGCAGTAATAACCATTACCGCCGGGGATATTAACGTCCAACTATCAGATCAAGGTGCAAATCCAGATATTACAAGAATAGGAAATGGGACTAATCAGCTTGGGATCAATTCAAGCCTTGAGGCATTGGTTCATGATGCGGATTCTTTAGTGCAAATTTCTGCAATCAATACTAAAACTCCAGCACTTGTGGGGGGAATGGTTCCAGTTAACACAGGACTAGTTCAAGGTTTAACAGATACCCAAATTAGGGCCACCGCACTTCCTGTATCCGGGCCACTAACCGATGCTCAACTTAGAGCAACTCCAGTACCTATCTCTGGGAGTATTACGACAAGTGGGCTAAATAACACTGAACTTAGAGCAACCCCTGTACCAATTTCAGGAGCTTTAACAGATGCTCAAATCAGGGCCACAGCACTTCCAATTTCAGGAAGCGTAAGTCTGGCCTCTGCCATTCCTACAGGTGCCAATGTCATCGGAGCACTGGCAGCAAACCAATCGGTAAACGCTGCTCAGATAAACGGTGTCACTCCCTTGATGGGAAATGGTGCCACTGGCACGGGATCTCTGCGAGTAACAATTGCCTCAGACAATACAGTTATTCCAGTCGCCCAGGCCGCGCAGGTAGGATCTTTTCAAGAGATTTTAAACTTAACTAACTCTGCACAAACCTTTACGGCCCCTGCAAATTCTAAGTGGTGCAAGGTTTACGCGGATGATACCAATACGGTAAACATCAGGGTTAAAATTGGGGCAGCGGCCACAGTATCATCGGGGGTGCAGTTCCAACCAGGGAGATCAGAAGATTTCCAAGTGGGTGGGAATGTCTCGGTGATTGCAGAGTCGGCAGCTTCTAACCAAAAAATAAATGTAACTTTCGGGGTTTAAATATGACAAATATAATTTTACTTTTTACGCTACTTTTTGCCCTTGCAGGCATAAGGGTTGATGCTGGATTACCACCAACTTCTCTAAAATCTCCAACCTCTCCAAAGTTTACGAACTTTAATTTTGAAGTACCATATGGGCAAGCGGTAAAGACAGTCACGGGTGGATTGATTGAAACCGGAAACGGAAATGTCTTAGGGAACGCAAACTTTGAGGCCGCCACGGATCAGTATTGGTCCACTTATGCCGATGCTGCAGGTGACGCTCCAGTTGATGGGGACGGTGGCTCCCCGGCATCAACCTTTAGTATCCTAGATGATACATCGATGAGTGGCACAAAACATGCCCAGTTTTATAAGTCAGCTAACAATCGAAGAGGCGAAGGATTTAGTACGGATTTCACGATAGATAATCATGACCAAACACGAATGATTAGCATTTCTTTTGACTATTTCACATCTCCAAATTACGTCGATGGAGATATGCGTATCTATGTTTTCGACACAACTAATTCCAGACTTATCGAACTCGTCGCACGTGATCTTATGGCAAACGCCAAAGGGAGTTACACAGCTTCATTTCAGGCCTTTCCTGACTCGGTTAACTATCGGCTTATCGGACATATTGCCACCGTTTCAGCTCTCGAATATTGGGTAAAAATTGACAAGGTAAGAGCGGAGGCGAGTGCTCCCAAAGTTAAAGGTGCGATTGTTACCGATTGGCAAAGCTACGTTCCAGCCCTTCAATCCGTTTCGGGCACGATAACAAATGCTGCTAACGTGGGTAGGTTTAGAAGAGTTGGGGACTCAATAGAGGTAGAGATACAAACCCTTTTTACCGCAGCCTCAGGGGCCTTTAGCACTCCTAGGTATTCGCTCCCCTCAGGGCTTTCATTCGACACTAGCAAGCTTGCAGTGCCAGGCCTAAATAATCAGTTAGGATTTTCAACCTGTGTAGATTTAGGAAATAATACTTTCTTTGGTGATGTTCGAATTCATAATACCAATACGGTTGACACTAATTACCATTTCGTAGCGGGGACGGCGGGGTCAACTCTTGGATTTATTACTCAGGCAGCTCCCTTTACTTTTGGTGCAGGTGACTGGGTACAGGTTAAGTTTAGTGGCCCAATCGCTGGATGGTCATCAACCATGGCCCTCAGTGAGGATGGCGGCAATCGTGAAATCGTAGTTCGGGCCGCTGGAAATGCTGGGCAAGTTATTACCGCAAACGTAACAAATATTCCTTTTTCTACAGTCTCAAAAGACACAACTTCCTCATGGAATGGAACTCAATTTACAGCTCCAGAAAAAGGGGAGTATTTAATCAGTGGGCAAGTGCTAGCAACCGCAACCGCAATAAATGGAGTGTTTGCCTATATTAACGGGGTAGCTGGTGTACTCGTGGGATTTGAGGGGCTCACCGCGCCACTTGTGCAAATTGCAAGGCAAATACCTCTAAATAAAGGAGATATTTTATCCATAAGATCAGAGAATGCAATTACTCTTTCTAATGATCCGACAAAGCATAGTATAGCTATCTCAAAACTCTCCTCACCACAAACAATCGCAGCGAGCGAGACCGTTGCTGCTATT
>Ga0222708_1000327_pt1 | contig 12684 bp, 13 predicted proteins | sample AntAcemetage1576_FD_179806 | JGI IMG/M metagenome (GOLD analysis project Ga0222708, IMG submission 179806) | Saline water microbial communities from Ace Lake, Antarctica - #1576 | ecosystem: Environmental > Aquatic > Non-marine Saline and Alkaline > Saline | place: Antarctica: Ace Lake... | reverse complement strand
TGTTCTGGTCAATCGTGTCACGCGCAAGAGCTTCTGCATCATTAGCACCTTGTAGTGTTTGTTCTGTCTGGTTGAGCGTTGGCTCCCAACGGCCAGTAGTAGGGTTGTACGCAACACCTCCACCGCGACCATCACCAAGCGCACTACCTTGCGACATAAGCGCTTGTGCCATCTGTGAAAGCTGGTCAGCACTAGCACCCTGCTGCTTAGCAAGTTCTAGCTGTTTTGTGTACATCTCTTCATTCTGGCGGTTCTGCTTGTTGCCGCCAAGCAAACCTGAGATGCCGCTTGCAAGGCCCAAGCCTGCTTGAATAGCTGCAAAAGGAATAGGCATTAGAAAGCTCCCTGACTGCCAAGACCGCGACCAACCGCAGCACGACGCTTACGGTCTTCAAGCGCTGAGCCAATGGCAGTGTCTCTGTTGTTAATTGTACCTTGAGCCTCTCCACCTGTGTTGCGGATACTGCCAAGGTCAAAGAATTGTTGTCCACCGACTTGGTTCAACAAGTCACCACTGCCACGAGTTTGCGCCCGTTCTGCGATGTCATTGCCTTGTCCAAGGAGACTGTCGAAGTCAATGTTGCTACCAAAGTTGTAACCCTGCGCACTGCTAAAGGCACGGTCCCTTACTTGGTCCGCTTGCGTGCGATAATTTCCAATAACGCCGTCAGCAAGCGAACCCAACTGCGAACGTCCAGCTTCATAACTTGTTCCAATACTGTTACGGGCAGCACTTTCGCCTTGTGGATTGAAGATACCTCGTGCTACACCACGGTCAACATAGTCAAGCGCACCTTGCTTCTGTGTTCCAATGATGCTATTAATTGTCTCATCCAAGATGTCATCAGAGATTAACCTGCTTCCAAAGTCCGTACCAAACTTCTGTTCTGCCTGTTGAGTGTAGCCAATGCGACGACTGCGAAGTTCATCATCAAGAATAGTCTGCGCAATCGACCTACCATTAACAGCTTGTGTCAGGTCAGCACCGGGAGCGAGTGAGCTTGTCGCGCGTGTGAAGCCCTGCTCAATCTTTGGCGCAAACTGATTAGGGTCCAACCCATAGCTAGAGATAAGGTCATTCGCAGCACTACCCTCAGATGAACGCAACTGACCAAGCTGATTGGTGAAATCAGTCTCTTGCTTCGTGCGAGTGTCTGTATCTGCTTGCAGCCTTGCAGCCTCTTGCGCACCTTGTGCCTTGACTTCTCTTGCTCGCGCGTCTGCGGCTGCATCACGCTCTCGCTGTGCTGCAAGTTCTGCCTCATTGTTGTTAGGCCGACCGCCGCCAAACAAACTCCCAAGCAGAGTGGGTAGCAAGCCGATGCCTAGTGCTGCTAATGGAATTGCCATGTGCGTGTTCCCGTTTCACTTATTCTATCAGGTTGGTGCGCCCTGTCAAGGGGTTTTTATCACGGCTGCCCGACTTTTCGCTGGCGTTGACTGCCAAGGAAGTAACCAACAGCCATGCTCAATGCACTAATCAATGCAGTCTGCAACTGTTCAGTACCAAAGTAGAACAGTGCAGCAGCAAAGATAATCACAATTGAGCCAGCAATCAGAAACTCCGGCGACCGAATGTCAACACGGAGTTCAGTCTCAGCCATATGTATCGCATCATTAGCGCGACCAGTAGCTTGTTCCTCTGTCTCTTCGTCACTCATTGTTGCCTCCTACTTTGCTCCGCTCTGATACGATAGTTTCAATCTCATGCAACGCATCATCTTTCAGGTCCACAAAGTACAAGATTGACCCTATGAGCATTGCAAACAGCGCTCCAATGATTGAGATGGCTGCTGTCTGAATTGTTGTTCTGATTGATGAGAACTCACTACGCAAAGTAGCAACAATGACTTCCAGCACTGCAACACGAACCTCTAGAGCGCTCCTTGCCACTTGATTATCTTCCATCACTAATCCTTAGTTGCCTAATGCTATGAACGCAAAGTTTGTTGCGTTCTTGTCATCGCTGTCAAAGCCACAAGTAAACTGTGTCAGTGATGCAGTAGTAAACGCCCATACAGGTTCGTTACCATCATCGTTGTCATCAAGGTCACCTTTCGGAGAGATGAGGACTTCAAAGGCTTGGTTAGGAAAAGCAATAGGGTAGTTAACAAGTTGTGTGCCGGAAGCGGGAGTTGCAGGGAGCAAGAACCTGCCCCACTGAATAATCAAGCCACCGGGAAGAGTGTATGCACCAGCGGGAAGACTTGCATCATCAAACACAGCACCAAGACGAGCAATGCCAAAGGTACCAGTTGTGATAACTGCTGCATCAAATGCAGACACATCAGGCGCACCGGAGATGTCAGCATATGGGATTTCATCTACAGCCGAGAAAGGACTAGTGCCATTGCCGACAAGATAACCGGTCAGTGTGCCGACACCCGAACCGCCATTAGGAACTGCTAGCTTTGAACCTGCTGCATCCCAATTAGTGTTATCAACTGCATCTTCAAGCGCAACAGCACCAAGCTCAAGACCATCTCTTGCGGTTGCTGCTGTCCCTCCACCAGTACCACCAGCACTGACAGGCAGGATACCAGTAAGTCCTGAAACGTCCAAACCACCTTGGAATGAAGTAGCCTTAATGATGCCAACAACTTCAAGAGCAACAGATGGTGTGCTGGTGTTGATGCCTACACGGCCATTGGTGAGGGAGATGAACAGTCCATTGGTCGTGCTGAGGCTAGAGCCAAGTCGAACAACATTATCTGTCAAGCTCTCCGCAATTGATAGCTGTCCTGAACCAAACTGGAAAGCGTAACCAGCACCAGAGGCATCAAAGCTAATGTCCTCACCAATTGTGATAGAGCTAGCATCAGCTTGGAGAAACAGTGTGTCAGTGGCGTGGTCATACTGCACAAGCCCAATGTCGTTATCATCAGGGTCACCAAAGGCGATAGTAGACCTCTCATCGTTAGGTACAAGGAATGAGATGCCTGTCTCAATGTTGTTCTCAATGACAACATCATCGTACAAAGAGTTAGCTGTTGCGCCAGAGCTATTGTTAAAGATGCTCAGGCTCGTGAAGTCCTGTCGAATGTTACCAACAATGTTGAAGCTAGTGCCATCGTACACAACTGTGATGATGTCACCGGCGTCAATGTCGCCCACAGCAACTTGTCCATTCTTGAACAACAGCGGCTTTACGCCTAGGCCATCAACATTTAGTGTCATATCACCAGTGTTGCTATTGACTGCCTTGAAGCTAACCTTCATGCCAACAGTGTAGCTCGTAAAGACAGGGGAGTAGACTGCACTCAGGTCATTGGTCCCTGCTGCAACAGCAAAGATGAAGTCAACATCCGCAGCAGCAAGAGCAGCATCCACAATGCGCCAGTTGGCGTTGATGTCGTCACCCCACAAAGGAGTGTTGAAGTCAACTAGGCCAAGATTGAATGTTGCAGTGTACGATGAAATGGTCATCTGAGATTGTTCCCTGACAAGTAATGGAGAGTGAAGGCAACAAACTTGAGTGGTTCTGACACGCTGCCAGAGAAGCGCATCTTAGCCAGCTTGAACTTACTAGGCCATGCGTAGTTCTTCTCATAACTAGTGTTACGTCCTCCACCAAACGGTTGTGGTCCTTTACCAAACTGTCCTTGGTCGCCACCACTAAACTGCATCTCACATGCTGGAGCGTCTAGGTAGCGGTCAACAAACATCTGACAAGCGAACTCTCCAGTTCCCTCTGTGTCGAAGCCAACATACTTACTGGTCTTTGTCTGAGAGCGCGCACGGAAGTCAATCCATGGCGTCTCCCACTCAAATGCAATAGGCTGTCCAGTGCCGGGCTGACGAATGTAGTCTTTGGTCAACCTGTTCTGTGAGTTACCATACAACCACAGGTCACCAACCTTGTCTCCAAACACCACATTGCCTTGGAGTGTGCGGCAACCACAAGTGAAGTTCCAACCAGTGAAGTACGTCCAGCGGACCTGCCTATCAGTCTGTGAGTAGTGCAACACATACACGCGCGTCTCAGTCGTTGCTGCAACTGTTGCGGCATTAGGCACAAAGAGCATGTATCGCCCTTCGTTGTTATCCCAAACAGCAAACACGCGGTCTTCTGCTCGCTCGACATTCAACGGCAACAGGGACTTCACATAGTCATCTTGGATTAGGTCACTCAGCGGCTCTGGCTTGAAGTTCTGGCTAAGCACTGTGCGGCGAAGTGTTGATATGGAAGTGAAGTCACTGATAATGCCATCATCACCAACTGCAATAGCGGCACGATGAGACAAGCAACCATACTGGTCGATTGCGTCATCAAAGTTTGGTGTGTGGTTATTGTCATCGTCATAGATGCCCAACTGGCCAATCACTGTCCCTTCTGCAAAGAACACGAGCAAGCGACCTCGGAAGGCAGCAGCACCACGAATAGTGCTAGCATTTGCTAGGTTGGATGCAACATCAGTGAAGGTTGCGTCATTGGGAGGCGGGTCACCAAACCAAGTGCCGGGAGCATCACGCGCACTGATATGCACACGGTTGGGAAACAGCGGGTCACCCAAGAAACACAAGTAACGTGACACAGCAACAGCATACCTACAGATGGGAATGTTGATGTTAGTGCCAGTTGCAGGGTCTTGCAAATAGTCAACAATGAAGTTGCTGTCTACCTCTAGCGGCTTATCTACACCGTTGTTGATGATAAGCGCACCGTCAAACTGCTCGAACGATGCAAAAGTTGTGTCACCCCACCCACTCGGAGCGCCGGGCAACACTGCTGCTATAGAGTTGCTCCAAATCTCGGTAACAACTCCAAGCGCATTGATACGCCAAATGGTGCCATCAGTGCGAACTGCAACGATAGCACCCTTGAACGCAGCACAGTTAATCACACCTCCACCGATGTTAGCCAACAACTTAACACCATTCCGCACAGACAGGGAACCATCGCCAGAAATGACGACGTTCTTCGCATTTGTGAGGAATGACGGGCTGAGGTTTAAGTCAGTGTCATCAATGTTCCAACCGCCGCTAAAGTTCCGGAGTGTCGTCGGTAACAACGACCGGAGCCTTGCCTTCGATTGTTTTAGATGTTTCAGCATTAAAAGGACACGCCTTATCAACGAGTGCAATGGTTGCGAGTGCTGCGCTACGGAGCTTGACACCGTTCGCACAGTTGGCAATGCTGCCAGTAGTCTCACAGCCTGAAAGCGCAACAACTGCGCCGAGAAGAATGAGTTTGTTCATAGCCAGCCTTCCGTCCAAGTGTCAGGGTAGCGACTTGAGTTAGGGTCCAAGTCGATGGGTTCATTGAAGAGGTTGTTCTTGAGAGAGACATACCTATCAGTGAACATGGCCTGATGCATGTTTGCCGCATCAGGGTTAGCCGCATCCTCAGTGAAGTAGCTCCACACTGCGAAATGCGACAACATCAAGCTATCAAGCTCGAATGTCTGAGTGATTAGATAAGGTGCAGGACGCGCACGACCTACAACGAGAACTGTGCCAGCGCATTGGCTTGGCCAAAACCTCAACATGGTAGCGGGGTTATGCTCGATAGCACGAGGCACACCACCAGCTTGCCACACCGGATTGAGTGTGTTTGTTGCTAGTTGCAGCTTTGCAAGAGGACGTTCCCTCGTCTCAGTGTACACATACCGAATGTCTTCGTAGTGCACGATGTCTTGCAGAGGTGTTGTCGGAAGACCGTTAGCAACTGTTAGCTGTTTACGCACAGTAAAATGCGGCCACCATTCCTTGAGGAACAAGTGGTCGAACGCATCTTGCAGCTTAGACAGCAGGAGTGTTTGGGAGTAGGATTGCACAGCAGAGCCAGCAGCTTGGTACAGCATCTGTTCTGTGGCCGAAACCAACTGAATACCAGTCTTGTATATCATAGCACTCTCCCATCATGGCGCGGTGCAGGACAGATACACCGCGCCATGAGCCTAGACAGCTTGTTAGCTGCTAAAGTGTGGGACACCATGCAGACCGCCGTTACCAGCCGGGTTAACAAAGTTGTCAACCAAGGCAGTGATAGCGATACGGTTCGAGCCGTTGACAGTGGCGTTTGGCGTGTACGTCCCACGCGGGTCGCCAGTGATAGCCGTTGCTGGGTCCGTAAGAACCGCAGCAGCGAGCGTACCAACAGTGCCAGCAGCACTGTTCAGCTTCTCAGCAAGAACAGTTGCCGTACGGTAAGGAAGGCCAAGAGCAGCACCAGTACCGACATTGATAGTGCGCGATGCCGTAGCACCGTACGCAATGCGGCTGATGTACTTGAACGCCTTCAAACCAACAACAGGCGTGGTGCCGTTGAGAGTGAGAGTTTCTGACACGCGCTGACCAAGATAGTCATTGCCATGCACAGTCACAGTCGAAGTCGCTGCACCACTAGCAACAACAGTGAGGTTACGCCCAAACGGAGCAGCAACTTGCGCAACCGTTGGAGCAGCCTCACCTGCAACTGCAATATCAATCGCAGAAGCAATGCCGGTAGCACTACCCGCAACAGGCGTACCGAAGTCAACCTCAAGCGGGGCAGAGTGAACAACATCATCTGCATACTGCAATGCCGGAACATATGCACTATAACGCGGATGATAGAAGTCGGGTTTACGAGCAGCCATCAGTCAATCTCCTTACGCTGCGAGGCTGTCAGCAGTACGGGACTTGCTTCCAGCTTTCGCGTTTTCATGGACAAACTCGAACGGGTCACCGCCCAAGTCAACAACATCACCTGTTTCGCCGTCAATCATGCGAGGTTTCTTATCAAAACCAAGCTCTTTCAACTTCTCAAGTGAGGTAAGGCGGATGGAGTGGCCCTTGGGGAACGTGACATGATAACACTCAAGCTCCTCAGTGACCTCTTTTGCTACGATACGAGCCACACCATTCTCATCTTCAATGCTGTGTTTGGTGTGAGTAACTGTTTCCTTGTGAGGTCCAGTCACATAGTACCGAGCGATTACTTTGCGTTGCATTGTATCTCTCCCTAGTTGATGAGCGCTGCGTGGGTGCGATAAGCCTTCCACATGCAGTACTGTCCCTGCCAAACAACACGCGAACCAGTAACGTCCATGTTCCACGGAGCGTTGAGGCTCTTGACACGCATGTTCACGCCCTTGAGCATGTGCAGACGCAGATACTTGCTGTTGATGAAGTACGCACGGTTGTTGCCGCAGTCCTCATCATACAACATATCAACGCCGTTGTGCTTGGTAACCTCAAAGCCAAGGTCAATCATGCGCTTGCCGTTGCTGGTGTCGGACAGATTGAGAACAACCTTGTCACGAGCAGCAGCACGGTAATGACGCCAGATGTTGCGACCAACCAAGATGAGGTCAGGACGTTCACCCTTGAGAGTAAGGTCGAGCAAGATGTCGTCAAAGGCTTCCTCAATGTTGGTGCTGTTCAATGCACCAGCAAAGTCATAAGCCGAAGTACGCCACTGGCTTTCACTTGCACGGTTGATGCCGCCAATGGTGCCGGACGTTGGGTCATCAGGAATGAGCGATGCAAGACCAATCGGGTCAAGACCACCGCCAGCAGCATAGAGATAGCTTGAGAAGCGCTCTTTGATGCTTTCTTCCAGCACTTCCATCTTTGCCTTCATCAGCTTGAAGATTTGTGCTTCACCCTTGTTCTCGTCTTCCTCTTGGTCAGAGATGATAACAGTACCACCAACACGCGACCAAAAGTACTCAACAGTTGTGAACTCATTCGTGGGAGCAATCGGCAGCGTGTCGTAGTATTCGTACGCAGCGACGTTGGGATTGCGACCAATCGTGAGTGGGTTTGTGATGTGATAGCCACCATCTTCCGTTTCGACACGGCCAGAGCTAAATGCCCAAGCCATGAACGCATTGCTGCGAATAGAAGCCATGATGAGCTTCTTTCGAGACTTCTGCAAGGTAGCATTGAGAACGGTTGCGAGAACCGACATAATGTTGTCTCCAATAAGTTAGTTGATTACACCAGCGTCTTTCATTGCGCCACGGATGATGTTGCGATAGCTCTCATCCGATGACGCAACAGTTGTGCGATTTGCTTCACCAATTCCGGCTCCAACTCCCATTGCACGGCCATTTGAAAGTGGTGCGCGTGGTTGCTGTTGCCCGTTGTTGGGTTCATTCGCACTAGCAGCTTGTTGCTCAACTAGTGGTTTTGACCAATCAAGTCCGCGCTCAATGAAGGCGTCTCTCAACTGGTAATACGCATCCCTTGGAGAGAGGGACGGTTGCCGCTGTAGCATTTGAGCAATAAGCCCATCATGCGTACGAGCATCAGGGAAATCTTGGAAGAACCTTGTAGCCTCTTGTGCCACTTGTTCCTGCTGTTGACGACTGTTGTTTTCGTTCTGCTCTCGCTCAAGTAGAGGTGCAAATCGTGCCTCCATCTGCCTGAGTGCGGCGTCACTCCCAACCGTGTCCAATCCCTGCACATTGATACCAGCCGCTGCGGCCTCTGTCAACAGGATTTTGATGGTTCCAGAGGGGTCAGTCTTCAACGCGCGCGCAAGTGCAATGCTGTCACGCAACTCAGTCGGCTCAAGCCCACTAACACTGTTGGAGGCTTCTCGCAGCATCTGAACTTGTTCAGTCAGGTTGTTGTTAGATGACTGCAACTCTGCAATGTTGGAGTTCAAGTCGCTGTTCTGGCGACGCAACAACTCTCGCTGCTCATACAAGCGGCGCTCAGGACCAGCCTTAACAACACTGCCATCAGGGAGTGTCAGGTCTTGGGGACCATTAGACTTGCCAGTTTCTTGTTTCTTTTGTTCTTGCTTTGGCTGTTGGTCAGGCGTATTGCTCTTGCTATCAGCGCTAGGTTCTTTGGACTTGACGCCATCTTCGCCTGACTTATCGTCTTTGGCTTCCGTAGTGTCAGTTTCTTCTGCATCATCACCAAGCTGCTCCGCAAGTGTTGCTTCAAGCATGTCATCACTAGGACGAGTTGTTTCAGGCGTACCTGTCTTCATCTCATCCTGAATGGTATCGTTAGTTACACCCTCATCGGGGTTATCGTTCGGCGTTGCCATGTTACTGTCCTTGCATTATCTGTTGAAGTGCTTGCTCAGGTGGCACACCCTGCTCAATGAGTTGTTGAAGTGCCTGCTGTGCCTCAGGCGGTAAATTACTAATCTCTTGTGCTAACTGTTGACGGAGTTGTGCATCATCGCCACCCCCTTCACTAGCTTGGCCCTCTTGTGTTGAACCTTGTTCGCCCTCGTTAGGCCCGCCACCAGCTTTCTGCATGTTCATCATCATGCTCTCAATAATCATCTTACGCTCTTCATCTGTGATTGCTGTCTCAGGGAAGGTACGCTCGATAATCTTGAGAATGACGAGAACAAGTCCCGGTGATGCGTTGGCAAACTGGCCAATAATCTGTGCAAGCTCTAGGGCCTCTTGCTTCGAGCCTGCACTGTTTGGCTTCTGTGTACTGCCTGCTTCAATCTGTGGCTGCATCTCAGTGTTGAACACGCGAGGGTCACTGATTTGTTCCCAAGCCTGTGCAAGCTCTTGACCAATGATAGGAGCGACGTTCTCAGGCCCCCAATTCATAAGACACAGCATTGCGACATTCCACATGACATCAGCAGTGAACTCTTCAATCAAGTCCTTGCGCTCATCAACACGCACCTCGACATTGGAGTTGTAGAAGTCAATGGCACGGTTCGTAGTGTTGGTCTTGAACTGTCCACCTCGCATAGCATCGCTGATACCAGTGATGCGGTTGATAGCTGCAAACTTGCTGTCAGGATTGAACAACTCAGGGAACATCATTGATGGCGGCTTCATCGACATAATAGCGCTGTCGAGTGTCTCACCATCTGGCAAGCTGATACCACGCGCTGTCCCGTCTGGACCTTTAAGAACAGCCTCAACGTCCTCTTGGCTAATCTTCTCTTTGTTGTAGAACAAGTTGCGGCGCACCCAACGACGCGAGCGACGAACTTCATCGTTAATCTCGTTGATAGCGTCCTGCTGGTCAAGATAGTAAGTGACCTCACCCTTGCCATTGGTAGACACTGCACTCTCATGGAACCACAACTTAAAGTAAGGAAAGAACCGAGGCAACCGCAACGGGTCATCCCAAACCCAAATAGGCCACTTCCAATCTTGGTCATGGTACATCGACACACGGCGAGTTGTCTTGTCCCAAACCCACCACACTTTGCAGTACTCAGCAGCACCGAGTTGTGCAGCACTAGTGTATCCATAAGCCTCTGGCCGCGACGCACTGTCATCGGCAATAAGGGTGAAGTTGTTAACCTCATCCTCAACACCATTAGACTTGCTGCCTGCCTTCATCACATGAGTTGGTTCGTAGATGCTCTTGCCATCTTTTGCATACACGGCATTGATGTAAGCAGTTGGCAGGTAATCCCACTCCATCATCCAGTTGGCATCAACACAAGGGTCTTGGTCAGTGCTGGTAGGGTCAACAATGATGTGCTGTGGAAGTCGGTGCGTTACAAGCGGACCAGCATCTGACAGCAAGTTGACACGCTGTTCGAGTGCCATAATCTGACCCTCGATTTCACGGATTTCGCTAGTCTTTTTCGCGTTAGCCAGCTTTTGTGCAAGACTTGTGAGATTAGCGATTGCCTCTTCGCTGCTCTCTGTCTTGTTAATCCAACTGAGCTTGAGATAGCCAGCATTTGTTAGCAATGTCGTGAGGATGACACGCCGTATCTTTGGCTTCATGTTCAAGCCGGGAGCAGTCTTCATCTGCATCAACCGATTGCACAAGCGCTCAACAGCACGGCTGATTGGTGCCTTGCTCTCCTCAGAATAGCTAATCTTGATGTTAGGGTTCTTTGGGTACAGCAATGGTACCATGATTGAGGTGTTGCTGAACACCACATTCTCAGTCTCAGTCCATTGCTCATTCATACGCTGAGTATAAGGAGTGTTGCCAGATGAGTTCTGCTTTGAGACACGGTTGTTTGCTTGGTTGTTCTCGTGATACTTGATAGCTTCATCCCAACAGTCCATGTCATTTGCACGAGCCGCAATCCCTTGGTCACGGCGACTGCACCACAACGCACCAGAGAACTTAGACACTGGTATCTTGCTGTCACCAAGCACCTTGTACACTGGCTCATTGCTAGTGTCGCCAATGCTGTCTTCAACAATCCCATCATCAGCAAGGGTCTGTTCAAGTTTGTTCGGGCTACGCGCCATAACGATGGCTCCTTGCATTTTGGTTCTGTTGAATGTCTACTTCGTGGTAATGGAACACACCAGTTGGCAACTCAAAAGGTTTCTTGATGATACCAGCCAGCTTTGGTGAACGCGACAGCATGTACTTAATCATATCGAGAGAGTGGTCATTGATGTCTCTTGGCTTGTCCTCAAACTCTCCAGATGTGTCACGCTTCCAGATGTAATCAGTAATCTCTTTGTCAATGAAGTCTAGCTCACTTGCAATAAAGAGCTTAGGTGAGCCATACGAGTTGTCGAATGGGTTGCGGTGTGCAAGGTCAACTGTCAAATACTGCTTCACCTTCATAATGCCAGTGATGATGCTGTTGTTAGCATGAACCATAGAGATGTCTTCACCAGCAAACAGACCTGCAACAGTAGTGCCAACCTTCTTCGCTGTACCAGATGCCCGCTTGAAGATTGCTGGGTCTGCAATGATGCCATCGTAATCATTCTCGAACACCGACACCACATCTAACTGTGTCCTGCACTTCTTGATAGCAGTTGCTAAGCTCGATATGCTTTGTTCCGCAATGTGGAAGCCGTGAGTAATAAAGACGTTGCCCATCATGTCAGAGAACGCAAGACCGTAACAAGCTGGTGCAGCAATGCCATGGTCATATGCCTCTATGATGCGCGGTTGCCACCCTCTATAGCTGATGTCACGCATGTATGCAAGGATTTTCTCTCGCGGGACCAAGTGAATGTCAGACGAATACTCAGGATAGACTAGGCCCTCAAATGCTCCCCACTCACCCATGAGGAAGCGCTCTTTCATCTGACCAGTATAAGCACTCTCAAGACCTTCGATGAAATCTTCTGGCAAGTTCTCTTTGTTGCTGTAGGTACTACCCTCAAACAAATCAATGATTGGCTTGTTGTCTTTGTCTACCAACAAGCCCTTCGTCATGCGACCTTTCTTGTAGTCATGCAGAGGCTTGACCAGTTCTCGATACACCCAATTCCTTGTAGGGTTGGTGCAGAGTATCATCCAGCGCGGACCACTGACAGGCATTGTAGCGTCATCACCGATGTAACGAGCATTGCCACGCAGACGACCTAACAAGTCCAAGAAGTCTTTGTGACTAATCTCAGGGTCTTCTACTTGGTCAACAACAATGTAGTCATAGGTCGCAGACAGCAGGTTGGAGGTCGAACTCTCGTTTGCCTTGCCTTGTTGTGCGATGTAGCGAAAGTTGATAGTAGAGCCATTGGTGAGTGTAACGGTGTTGTCTTTGGACAAGTTCTTGCTCTCAATCCAGACCTTCGGACACCAAGCCAACCACTCTTTGCGAATGGTGTCATTGAGCTTAGGATAAGTCGAACGAGCAACTAAACCGTTAGAACCGGGATACTGTTTCGCAAGTTGCAGTGCCTTAACCACCGCTGATGTTGTCTTGCCATTGCCATAACCACCTCCGAACATCTGCACCTTAGCGCGACTGTTCTGGAAGGCTTCTTGTACCGACCCCTCGTGAAGTTTGTAAACTCTGCCCATGACTGTCCTAGTTAACGTACA
>Ga0222708_1000325_pt1 | contig 12781 bp, 17 predicted proteins | sample AntAcemetage1576_FD_179806 | JGI IMG/M metagenome (GOLD analysis project Ga0222708, IMG submission 179806) | Saline water microbial communities from Ace Lake, Antarctica - #1576 | ecosystem: Environmental > Aquatic > Non-marine Saline and Alkaline > Saline | place: Antarctica: Ace Lake... | reverse complement strand
TGGGGGTAGCCATAGCCATGGGGTATAACATGCCATGGGGTATAACAAGCCATGGGGTATAACAAGCCATAGGCATGGGGTTGGATAAGCCATAGGCATGGGGTTGGATAAGCCATAGGGGTTGCAATCGGAGGCTAAATCGGGTCATGATTCCGAGATGGCTTTATTCTTTTTGGGAATTTTAGCGCTAGCTAGCCTTCTTTGGTTCGCAATAAATATTGCCCTAATCGCTACAGAAATTCGAATCCAGCGTGACAATCGGCTAAAAATTAAAGAATTCCACTGCAAAAAATTCCAGGATTAAGCACTAAGTTTCACGTGGAACTAGTAAAGATTTTGCGCAAACGTCGCATCGTTCCGGAATTATGAAATCGTCGTGAACATGCTCCGCCGAACAATAATCGCAAATCGTTATGGCCATGATTTTTCTTCCTTCAGCTGTTTTTTGAATTCAATAAGCTCTTCCTTGCCCGCCCTCTTTACAAGAAAACAAACAAAGGCCGAGCGCTTCCCATCCGGTAGAGTTTCTAATTTCTCTACCGTGCTCCGGTTTAGTGTGAAAATAACCCTTTTTTTCATTCGATTTCCTCCCACCCAAAAGATGCCAATTTGACCGCTTCTAGATGCTCTAACACTTGTTCATCTGTAGGTGACTTGTCATGGACAAGTACGAAACTTGTCACGAACTTTTCTATTTCTATTAGCTCCGCTTTATCCATTGCACTGCCCTCCATTCCTCACATATTGAAAAGAGAGTACCCTTTAAATTAGCGCCCCCCAAAGTAGCGCCCCTTAAATCAGCACCAGTCAAATTGGCGCCTCTCAAATCAGCGATTCTTAAATCAGCACCCCCCAAATTGGCACCCCTCAAATCAGCGACACTTAAATCAGCACCGCTTAAATTGGCACCCCTCAAATTAGCACCTGTAAAATCAGCACCCCCCAAATTGGCACCTGTAAAATCAGCCTTAACGCCGCCATCCTCTCCATCGATCCAACGTTTATGTAGTTCTAAGATTTTCTCTAATTCTTGTTTATTCATTATATTTCTCCTATTTTACCAATTTAACGGAGTATCTTTTTGTGGATGCTCGGAAGTTGAAAACCCCTTGCTCGTCCAAATATTTTGAAAACTTGATAGCCTCTGCCTCATCTGCAAAGTAACTATTAATCCCATTGGTCAGGTCTTCGTAACTAATGCTAGGCGTCGCGTATTTTACTTCCGCAATGTTCAACTCATATCGCCCGTAAACCCCCGCAGGAATGATCGTCTTTACAAGCTTCATGCAGCGGGCCTCTAAACTCTCAAAAATCTTTCGAATTCGCCTAATGCTGAAAAGCGCCGATAAAGCTAACTCCGAAATATTCCCCTCCTTGGAGGCCTCTCGCTCGATGTTTGTTAAGATCTCTGTGTATTCTTTTTGTATTTCGTTCATATATACAATGTATACGATTTTAGGGGTTAACGCAAGGGGTATACATAAAAATATTCCTTTACAAATGCTACGCGTCTAAGCCCTTAATATTGCTAAGTTCGCTGACAAACTAAAGACGAGGGGATATACGTTGACAGCCCAAAAGTGCCATAAAATAGGCTTAGAAGCCCTAAACAAAGTTTTCATCAGGAAACCTTCGTGAGCGAGGACAAGGAGATCTATAAAGGTCAAACCCGCCAAACCTACGTTCCGGAAAGAGACAAATCGGGATGCTATAAAAAAGGCGTCTCAGGAAATCCATTCGGAAAAAACTATATCACCTATGATATCCGCCTACTTATGCGTGAGAAATCCGCTGAGTACAAAAGGAAATTCTTTCACTGGCTGGATAGCGACAAAGAAGAGCTCCTAAACCTAACCGGTGCCCCTTGGAAGATAACAACTCTCGACGAATGCATCGTTAGCGCCCTTAGAAAAGCGATCGACGGTGACACCAAGGCCCTCGATGCAATTCTTGATAGGGTTATGGGCAAATCCGTCCAGTCTATTGACCTGACCTACGAGGGAGGTTCCCTCCAGCACATGATCAACAAACTTACACAGCTCAATGACAATCAACTAATCGAACAGGCAGAAATCGCCCAGAAAACACTGAAAGGAACCACAATCGATGTCTGAAAAGAACCAAGCTTACGCAAACTTGGCCGCTAAACTAGGTGACCTAAACTACAAGCTTCATCAAATCGAGGTCCATTCGACAGAAGTTCACCAGCAAATCGACAAAATTTTAGAAGAAATTGATGGTTTTGTTCATGAAAATCAAGATAAGCCCGGCGAACCCAGCCCATCTTAATTTTATTATCGACACTTGGTTAAGGACCTACCGGAGGGCTAGCGCCGTCAAAGGAATTCCATCCCAAATCTATTATCCAAACCATAGAGAAGTGGCGTTAGAAATCATATCGAGGACCAATGCCAACGTCGCATCAAGTATCGACGATGATGACCAGCTTTTTGGTTACATTCTTTTTGAAACCTCAAAAACTCCGACAATCCATTATGCCTACGTGAAACAGATATTTAGAAAACTTGGATTGGCGAACCAACTCCTTGAAAGCACTGGAATTAATACGAACGATCTCTATTTCTATTCTCATGAAACATACGCCTCAAAATATATCTTGAACGAGTTCGGGATATTTAATCCCTATGAATTCTTTAAAAGAAGGAAGGAACCAACCAATGAAATTCAAACGACTAAAAGTACATCGAGCAATCCCTACGGAGGATGGCTTCCGGAATATGCAAACGAGTTTTGACATCGAGAAAAATTGCGATTCAATCATCCTGGAATCCGGAATGATTATCATTAGAAACGGAGATAGCGCGAAGGCCATTGGTACTGGAAACGTCGAGTTCGCGGAGGTATGCGACGACATAGTTAAACCCGTTAAGACTTCAAAAACAAAAAAAGATGCCGATGACTTGTGGAAATAAGTCTTGGATAGGGATCAGGCAAAAGCGGTTCTAGTCGAGTTTAATCGACGGTTTAACCCCTCATTCAAAGAGAGGGGCCCCGGAGAAATTCTTTTTAAGAAGCAGTTAGACTTCGATAAGGACCCGTCGAAAAGGAAAATCGCATTATGCTCTAGGCGTGCGGGTAAAACGACCGTCGCCGCCGACGGGCTTATCAGGGCAGCACTCATGAACCCTGGCATTCAGCATCCCTACATAGCGCTTACAAAAGAATCAGCGTTGAGGATTATCTGGTCGATGCTTCTCGATCTTCTCGGGCAGTACGGAATCAAGTTTGAATCAAATGAAACTAAGCTTTCGATTATCTTCGAGAACAAGGCGACGATTTTCTGCTATGGGGCGGACCAGAAAGACTTAATCTCTAGGCTAAGGGGCCCAAAATACGGAATGGCGGTGGTCGATGAGTGCCAATCTTTTAGGCCCACCCTTTTAAACGAGCTAGTTTTTAGTGTTTTGGATGCCGGCCTCCAAGATTTAAATGGACCGCTTTGGTTACTTGGAACTCCTGGCCCTGTAAGTGCCGGCGATTGGTACGAATGGAGCACGAACAGGAAGCGAAACTTTTCTAGTCATCACTGGACGATTTTAGATAACGATCACTTAAACGGGCCGGAGATTTTAAGCCGTGTTATGGAGCAAAACGCCTGGGGACGTGATAACGCGACCCTCCAAAGAGAGTGGCTTGGTGTTTGGATAGAGGATTCTGAAAACAGGCTGGTTCATTTTACGGATAAAAACATAGTCGATACCGTCCCTGAGATGGAAAACCCGATGCATATCATTGGAGTAGATTATGGCTCGAACGATCAGACGGCTTTTGTGGTCCTTCAATATTCGATCGAGCATCCAAACGTTTATGCGATTGAGGCGCACGGCGCTTCTCATATGTTAATCACGGAAATCTCTCGAACGATTCGTGGATTAAAAGAAAAGTATCCGGATTCATTCGTTATTGCAGACACGGGCGGCTTAGGAAAATCGATAACGGAAGAGATAATCTATAGGGAGCGGATTCATATTAAGCCGGCCGAGAAAAAGAACAAGCTAACGGCGATTCAGGTTTTAAATGATTCCCTTAATCAGGAGCGGCTTTTCGTTCACGAGTCTTTAAAGGACTTGATTCATCAATTACGGGTTTTACAGAAAGCGCCGGATGGCTTGGAGAACCGGAGTCAGCCGGCCGATCTTTTTGATGCAGCGCTCTACGCTTTTCGGGAAGCCAAACATTATGTTTATGAGCCGAAGCAAGAGAGGGTCGGTTACGATGACGAGAGGTTTATGATTGATCAGGAAAATTTAGAAGCCGAGAGGCATTCAAAAAATAGTGAAAGGACGTGGTGGGAAGATGGACATTGAGAAATTTAAAACGATAGCTCTATTTGCAAAAGAAAATAGAATCAAGAGACTGAAGCTTGATGGAATAGAAATAGAGTTTTCGGAATTGAGCTTCTTGCATGAGACGGAAGAAACAAAAACGACAGAAATAGAAAACGAAGAGGATGAAGACATTCTTTATCATTCGGCGGGAGTTTAAAGCAGATGCCAGATTTTACTTATACAAAGAGCAGTGCCCTTCGACGGTTTTGGTGGAAGGCCGATAACGAAAAAGGCGCACACGAAGACGTGATAGCGGCTTTCCGATATTTGAAAATGAATCAGACGATGAGAAGAGAAAGACTTCTCAGGAATTTGAGGATGTATGGAAATATGCCTCATCTGGGGCTTACGTCTTCGACTTATCATCGTTTCGAGGCGTCAAAGCAGAACGACAGGCTTTCTTTAAATGTTGTGAAGACGATGGTCGACACTATGGCAAATCGGATTTCTAAGAATAAGCCGATTCCAACTTTTCTTACCGAGGGTGGTGCTTGGGACCAGCAATTAAAAGCCAAGGCCTTGCAGAAATTCATTAAGGGTATCTTTTACGAGTTGGATATTTACGAGCTTGGTCAGAAAATCTTTGTCGATTCAGAGCTTTTTGGTGACGGAATCGTAAAGGTTTTTAGGGCCGGGAATAAGATTGAGGTAGAGCGATGTTTTCCTTCTGAGATAATGGTCGATGAAGAAGAATCTTTTTACGGGCATCCTCGTCAAATATTTCAAGAGAAGGTGGTGCCAAGAGAAGTTTTATTAGAGAACTATCCGGATCACGCGGCGGCGATTATGTCGGCCGGACAGATTGATTTTGAGAGAACGAGTGGAGTTTCTTTTGATAGCCAGTCGCTTTCTGATTCGGTCTCGATTGTGGAGGCTTGGCATTTGCCATCTGGCCCGAACTCGAATGACGGGCGTCATATTATAGCGATCGAGGGTGCAACGATACTTGATGAGTCTTATGAGAGGACCAAGTTTCCTTTTGTTTTCTTGAAATATAGTCCACCGCCTCTTGGTTTTTGGGCGACTGGTTTAGTGGACGAGTTGGTTGGCTTACAGGTTGAGATTAATAAGATATTGCGAACGATTCAAAAGGCGATGCACCTTTTGTCTATTCCAAAGGTTTTCATTGAGGCGAGTTCGAAGATTGTTAAGAGCCATTTTAACAATGAAATCGGCGGAATGATCACCTACTCAGGGGTAAAGCCGACGATTGAGGCGATTAGTTCGGTTTCTCCGGAGCTTTTTAATCATTTAGACAGGCTTTATTCGAGAGCTTTCGAGATCACGGGCATATCTCAGTTAAACGCTCAGGGTCTAAAGCCCCAGGGGCTTAATTCCGGTAAGGCCATGAGGACGTATAACGATATTCAGACCGAGAGGTTTATTTTGAACGGGCAGCGATATGAGAATTTCTTTTTGGATATAAGTGATCATGTTGTCGATTTGTCGAAGGAGATTTCCGAGGATGACCCGAGTTTTGGGGTGATGGCCGTAGGAAAGAGGCAAGTTGAGAAGATCAAATGGAAGGAAGTTGATCTAGATCGGGATAAGTTTTCGATGAAGATGTTCCCGACGAGTGCTCTTTCCGAGACACCTTCCGCGAGGTTGGCAGAAGTTCAAGAGCTTGCTCAGGCTGGCTTTATTGAGAAGGAAGTAGCGATCCAGCTTCTTGATTTTCCTGACTTGGAAAACGTTTATAACGATTTGACGGCTCAATCTGAGTTGATGGACAAGGTGATTGACGGTTTACTGGGTCGCGGTCGGCCTAAGTTTATCGCGCCTGATCCGATTATGGGTTTAGCTTTTGGGATAAGAAGGCTTCGGAATGCTTATTTGAGGGCAAAGATTAACGACGTGGATCAAGAGCGATTGAGTTTAATGGTTAAGTGGATAAGCCAGGCCCAATCGATGATAGACGCGTCAATGCCACAGCAAATGCCCGCTTTGCCCGGTGCTAATCCTGAGTCAGCACCGCGCTCGGATTTATTGCCCGTTAATACGCCACAAGCGATGGCACAAGTTATTTAAAGAGGAGAAAAAAAGTATGGAACAAGTTGTAGAACAAAAGCCAAGTTGGACTAATTCAGCAATCGAAGCACCAGAGCAAGTTGAAACACCAGAGCAAGTTGAAGCGCCGGGTCAAGTTGAAGCGCCGGGACAAGTTGAAGCGCCCGTTAAGGTAGAGGATGCGTTTTCCCCTAAGTTTGCAGCGCTTACTAAGAAGGAGCGTCAAATTCGTCAGAGAGAAGAGAGCGTTTCTAAGATGGAGGCGCAATTAAAGTCGGAAGGCGAAAAAGACGCCCACGTTAAAATGGCTTTAAAGAACGCTAAAAAGGACCCTGAGAAGCTTTTCGAGGTTGCCGGGATGACCTATCAAGACGTCGTTGAATACTATTTGACGAGCGCGAAGACCGATGAAGAGAAAAAGTTTGAGAGCATGGAGGAGAAGCTAAACAGGTTGGAGAGTGATCGAGAAGAGGAGAAAAAGAATCTGGAAGAGGCCCGTCGTCTTTCTGATGAAACTCAAAAAACGGAGAAGGTTCAGGCTTTTTATCGGTCGATTTCCGAGACGCTTACCGCGGGTAATGAAAAATATGAATTGACTAGGGTTCTCGAAAGTCCGCAATCTGTATACAATCTAATGGTTGACCACTATCTTTCGACAGAGAAAGAGGGGGGTACTGGTCAAGTGTTAAGTATCGACCAGGCAGCGGAGCAAATTGAGAAAAGACTAGAACTCCATTTGAAGGATGTTTTAGGGAAGTCTGCGAAGCTAAAATCGATATTTGGGATGGGAGATCAAAAATCTCTCGAAAAAGAAAAGCAGTCTCTCCGGGTCCAAAAAGCAGCTCCAAGGACGAATACACTCAGTAACCTGCAATTTCAGGATAGGCCTGTTAACACTCAGAAAGTTCTGAGTAGAGACGAGTCAATCAAGGCACTTGCAGAAAAACTTATTCAACTACGACTTGGAGCTAACAAAAAATGACAACTCTTGACCTAACCTCTTACGAGGCGATCTTAAAAGAACACTACACAAACGACCGCGTAGAAAACATGGTATACAAAGACCATCCTTTTCTAGCTTTGATTTCTAAATATACCGATTTCGGTGGTAAGAACCTTCCTGTTCCTATTACTTACGGAACACCTCAGGGTCGATCTGCTAGCTTTGCACGAGCAAAAGCGAACAAAACACCCGGACTTTACACTGACTTCGTTTTGACCCGAGTAAGAGATTACTCTTTGGCGTCGATTGACAACGAAACAATGGAAGCTTCTGTAGGAAACGAAAATGCTTTCATGGAAGCTGCTATCACGGAAATTGACGGCGCGATCATGTCGGCATCTCGATCTTTGGCAACCGGCCTTTACCGAGATGGTTCTGGAGCAATCGGACGCGTTGCAAACACTGGTTTTGCAGTACCCGTTCTTACTTTGACTGATCCCAATGATGTGGTTGCTTTTGAAGTTGGACAAGTTGTTCAACTATCTTCCGCTGCTACTGTCGCTACTTTGAGAAACGGTGGAGCAAGAGGAACGATCACTGCTATTAACCGAGACGCTGGAACTTTGACTTTCGCATCTAACCTTTCTGCCATCTGGGCGGCAATCGATACAGACGATTTCATCAACGTTGATGGTGACTTGGGCTTAAAAGTTTCAGGTTTAGAGGCTTGGATTCCTGCAGCTGCTCCAACTTCAACTCCTTTTTTCGGGGTCGACCGAGCGGTTGATGCAACTCGTTTGGGAGGGATTCGGTTTAACGGAACTGGAATGCCCATTGAGGAAGCTCTTATTGGTGGCGCGGCACGCGTTGGCCGAGAAGGCGGAGCTCCTAATTATTGCTTCGTTAACTACGACAAGTTTGCAGATCTAGAAAAGTCTTTGGGCTCTAAGGTCCAGTACGTCGATTGCAAAGCAAGTGCTGAAATCGGATTCCGCGGAATCATGATTCACGGTAGCCGAGCTCCAATCACTGTTCTTGCAGATCAGAACTGCCCGGACAAAGTGGCTTGGATGTTAGACATGAATGTTTGGAAGCTTTACTCACTTGGAGACGCTACAAAGATTTTAATGAGCGATGGCTTGAAAATGCTTCGAGATAACGATGGAGATAGCGTTGAAATTCGAGTTGGTGGTTATTACCAGCTTGGTTCAAGAGCTCCTGGGTTTAACGGCAGAATCGCGCTTGATTAAGTAACGTGGTTTTTAGGGGGGGGGTTTGTAAGATTACCCTCCCCCTTTGACCGCTCTTTTTAGGGAGAAAATAAATGGCTTCTAGATATTTTAAAAATGCGCAGGCAGCTGAAACGGGCCGTGTGTATACACATGCAAAAGTGAGTATTGCAGCTAGTGGTGTGCCCACAGTTTTGGATGCACCTTTTGTTCAGTCGATCGTTCGAAACGGCGCTGGGGATTACACGCTTACTTTGCAAGATAGCTACAACGAGCTTTTTCATTTTGGCATTGTGCAGCTTCTAGCGACTAACCAGGACATGACTTTTCAATTGAGAACTGCGGACGTTGGATCAAAAACGATTCAGTTTATTTGTAAAACAGCTGCAACCGCAACTGAGCTTGCAAATGGCACTGTTTTGTATATCGACATCGGACTTAAAAACTCAAGCGTAGCGGTGTAATTATGGAAATTGACGAGAGAGAAAAAGCTGGCCTTGCCGTGATGATGGATGGTGAAGCTGTTACTGAAGAAGAAGATAGTGGGGAAGAAGATTTAGAATTAGCCCTCACCTCTGCAGCGGAAGAGATGATGGAAGGCTTCGAGGCGAAAGACCCTTTAATGGTTAAAGAAGCCCTTCGGAGCTTTGTTCAGATGACTCTTTAAAAGACTTTCAGGCTTTTAAGGGGACAGGTGAAACTAAACGGGGAGGGTATAAAAGCCCTCCCCGTTTTTATTAGGGAGAAAAGGTTTTATGGCTAGGCCTGTTACTTTTATTGAAATGAAGACGCGAGCTAGGCAGCGAGCGGACATGGAAAACTCGACGTTCATCAAGGAATCCGAGCTTAATTTTTATATAAACGACTCTCTAGCGGAGCTTTACGACATATTGGTCCAGAAGTTTGGGGCTAATTATTATCTAAAGAAGTTCACGATCACGACGGCGCCGGGAGTTCTTGAGTATGATCTACCGGTAGATTTTTATAAGATAAACGGGGTCGATCTGGTTAGGGGAAACTCTGATAGCAATCTTACTTTAAAGCCTTTCATGTTTATCGAGAGAAATTCTCGGACATTTTTTGATAATTATCGCTATCGATTGCTTGGAAACAAGATTCACTTTTTAGATCCGGACGCTTCTAGGGAAATTCTTGTTTGGTATGTACCTATTTCCGAGAGACTTGTTTTAGATACGGATACTTTTGATGGAATCAATGGCTATGAAGAGTATGTCATCATAGATGCTGCCATCAAAATGAAAGAAAAAGAAGAGTCTGACATACAGGGGCTTCTTGTTTCGAAGCAAATGATGAATAAAAGAATCGAAGAGGCCGCCGAAAATCGGGATGAAGGATCTTCTGACCGAGTTACCGATGTAACTTCTACCGTTCTTGATGGCTTTTTGTTCTAATGAAGGGCTTTCGGCAAATTAGAACTGGAAATCTGGACTTGATGCAAGTTCAAGATAACGTAAGGGACGCCTTAAATGAGGTGGCCGTTTTTTTACAAGGCGAATTGCCATCACTTTTTTCAAATTATGGTTTAGTTAAAACCGCATTAGCGAGTGGCGTGAATACGTCTTTTGGAAACTTGGATCTCCCTCGGGGTGTTTACAAGATTAGGTCGGGATGTCTTTGCGAGGTTATAATGACAAGCGGAGTTCCGACGACGGTGGAAGGTACTTGTCGAATTTTTAATTTAAACGATCTTATTGTTTTAGAAAATACGTCTGGCACGTCAGGAGTGGGACTGGGAGCGGGTTTGCCGCTTGCAGATGCACTTACTTATCGTGCGTGGGTTATTGTTCAAGGAAATCTTGATTGGCCTGGTGGAAAAATTGATGCGCGCGCTAGAATTGCGACGGCCGGAGGAACGGTGTCTTCTAGGAATGTAAGAGATGGATTTATTGAAGCAACGAGGGTTAAGCAATGACGATCACGCCTAATTTATTTTTAAATCTTCCAAGCCCGAATGTTACGCCCGGTCCTTTATGGGCCGATAATATCAACACGGCAATGGAGGTTATCGATCTTCACGATCATACGGATAACAAGGGGATTCGGATCACCCCAGCGGCGATGAATATTAATACGGGTTTAGATTTCAACTCGAACGAGGCGAATTCTTTAAACAGTGTTCAAATGGTAAGTCTGCCAGTTCCAATTAATCCGACGGGTAGCGGACTACTCAGGACTTATGTTTCCTTAGGGAATCTTTTTTATAATGACGGTGCTGGAAATTCAATTCAGCTAACCAATAATGGTTCTCCCGCTTCTGGAACTGCTTCTCAGAGAGTTCAAACGGTAAACAACTCTTCTTTAAGTCCTATTACGAAGGGGTCACCTGTTTACGTTCATGGGGTCGCTTCTGGAGTTTTACAAGTTCGCTACGCTGATAATGGTGATCCGACGGAGATGCCTGCGATAGGTATTGCAAGAAGTGACATTGCTTCTGGTGATGACGGAATCATTGTTGTCTGGGGGTTATTCACTGGATTTGACACCTCAGCATGGACCGTCGGAACTGAGATTTTCGTTGGCACCAATGGAAGCTTAACTTCTACGAGGCCGAGTCATCCGCTTTTAGAACAAAGCGTTGGGTTCGTTTCCATTTCTGACGCCACCGACGGGGCTATCATTGTTGATATTAGTTCCGTAATAACTGACGACGCGTCAGGAACAAAAAGAAACGAGTTCACGATTGGCGACTCGGCAGCGACGGTAAAGAGATTGTCGTTTGATAATGGGGCGACAGAATCTAGTTTTGCTTGGAATCCTACGCAATCTCAAGCGATAACGCTTCCTCCTACTCGCCCATCGGTTGGTCAAGCTCCGGTAGTTAGTACGGTAAGCGGAGGCGATGTTGTTTTAAAATGGGGTGAAGCCGGGGGAGGCGGAGATATAAATTACATTGTGGAGGCCGGGATAACTTCCACATTCGAGGGCCCCTCTTCGACTGGTTGGAATCGTTATGCGAACACGACGCCGGGACCCGTTCCAGAGGCGAATGCTTCCGGGTCTCCAACCGCTAATCCCACATTTGGCACTAGTGTATTCGAGCCCCTTGTTGGGCTTGCGTCTGGGCAGCTTGCAAAGGATGGGGCTAATCGACAGGGTCAGGGTGTCCGAACGAACTGGATGACTATTGATAATGCCTACACGGAGTCATTTTTAAGCGGCTCTTTTTTGGTTAATAGCCAGCACCCAAATTATGTTGCCGGTGATGTAACCGTTTGGATTGAAGTTGATCTAGGATTTTCCAATTTCGCTATTATCCCAACAACTCAGAGAGAAATCGCTCTAGGGAAATACGAGCACGTATTTACTTTTGACACGATGGGCTCTTTTCAATACAGATTTTTACTTCATATTTCGACGGTCAACGCGGCTGTGTATGACATTAAAATCGACAACGTATTTATTGGACCGAATGCAGGGGCTATTGGAATTCTTGACCGAGAAGAGCTTCTTGTAAGTGTGGCCGGTAGCGGTAACTTCACAGCGGGATCTTTTCGCCTTATTAGGGAAGGTAGAATTGTTACACTAAATCAGGTCGAGTCCTTTACCTTTCCTTCTGACAGCCAGCCCGAATCAGCCGTGGGAGTTATCCCTCAAAGATTTAGACCTGAAGTTAACGTAGTAAACGTTACTCTGGCCGCGCCTAGTCATAACTATCAAGCTATCGTATTCGCCGATGGGAAATTTAGAATAGACATAAGGAACTGGTCTGGAACTTTAACGGCCCTAACGTTGATCACAGATTTAAGCATGGCTTATGGAATCGCCGCCGCCAACTATCAACCCGCCGCCAATATTGATCTTGTAAAGTCTCCTAGCCCATTCGAGGAAATCACGGTTACAGGAACGACAGCGTCTGCAATTACCACGGCATACACTCTACAATTAAGAAGAGTTGCCAATATGGTTTTTGCGACAGCCAACTGTACTCCTGGAATTGCAAGCGCAGCTAACCAAATAAGGCTAGATACTGCGGTTCCCGCTCGGTTTAGGCCGGCAGCATCCACAACCATTAGCGCAGGAGTCGTTCGAAATGCCGGTAACGCAACTTTAGGATTTGCTGAGGTTACAGGCTCTGACGGGACCGTCCGGTTTTTTAAAGGAGACACAACCAACTACACGGGAAGTTCAGCTATTGGCTCCGCCAGCAACCAACCAACCAACTTTTTTTGGCGAATTCGCGACGCAGAGGGTTACGAGGACTTCGCCAATCAAGTTTATGCAGCCCTCCCACA
>Ga0222708_1000324_pt1 | contig 12787 bp, 14 predicted proteins | sample AntAcemetage1576_FD_179806 | JGI IMG/M metagenome (GOLD analysis project Ga0222708, IMG submission 179806) | Saline water microbial communities from Ace Lake, Antarctica - #1576 | ecosystem: Environmental > Aquatic > Non-marine Saline and Alkaline > Saline | place: Antarctica: Ace Lake... | reverse complement strand
TGCTATCGCCGCCGCGGTCACAACGAGGGCGACGACCCCTCGATGACGCAGCCGCTGATGTACAACCTCATTGAGGCCAAGCGCAGCGTGCGAACGCTGTACACCGAGGCCCTGGTCGGTCGTGGTGACATCACCGAAGAAGAGTTCGAAGCCGCACAACGCGACTTTCAAGACCGGCTCGAAGGCGCATTTGCTGACACTCACGCGGCGCAAACCGGTTCGATCCCTGTCATCGACTCCTCTGTTTCACATCAGACATCGCCACACGAGACTGACGCCTTGGCGGGTGAACCAGAGTCGACCGGAGTCGATGCGGCGATCATCCACCACATTGGTGACGCGCACGACAACCCGCCGGCGGGCTTTACCGTGCACACCAAACTGCAGGTGCTCCTGAAAAAGCGCCTCGAAATGAGCCGTTCCGGTCAAATCGACTGGGGTTTCAGTGAGCTGCTGGCACTGGGTTCGCTGCTCATGGAGGGCACCCCGGTGCGCATGGCCGGGCAAGATTCACGCCGCGGTACGTTCGTGCAACGTCACGCCGTGTTTCACGACCGCATCAACGGCCAAGAGTGGTTGCCACTGGCGAACCTCAGCGACCACCAGGGCCGATTCTGGATCTACGATTCGCTGCTGAGCGAGTACGCAACCATGGGGTTCGAATACGGATACTCGGTTGAACGCTCAGACGCCCTCGTGCTGTGGGAAGCCCAGTTCGGCGACTTCGCCAACGGCGCGCAGACGATTATCGATGAGTTCATTAGCTCGGCCGAGCAGAAATGGAATCAGCGCTCCAGCGTCGTGCTGCTGTTGCCGCACGGCTACGAGGGCCAGGGCCCTGACCACTCTTCTGCCCGCATTGAGCGTTTTCTGCAGATGGCTGCAGAAGACAATATGACCGTTGCGCGGCCGTCAACGCCGGCCTCGTACTTTCACCTGCTGCGCCGTCAGGCCTATGCTCGCCCCCGTCGGCCCCTCATTGTTTTCACGCCGAAAGCCATGTTGCGCCTTCGGGGTGCCACCAGCGAGATTTCAGAGTTCACCTCCGGACGATTCGAACCCGTTATTGACGATGCAACGATCGTTGATCCTGGAGCAGTACGCCGGGTACTGCTGCACGCCGGAAAAATTCATTACGACCTCGTCTCCGAGGTTGAGAAGCGCTCGACCACCGGCGTCGCGCTCGTGCGCGTCGAACAGTTTCATCCGCTTCCGGAAGCCGAGTTGCGCGCCGTGCTCAGTCGTTACCCCAACGCCGAAGTGGTGTGGGTGCAAGACGAGCCCGAAAACCAGGGCGCGTGGCCCTTCTTGGCCCTGGAATCGCAAAAGCGCGGCATGCCCGTCATGCGTGTCATCTCACGTTCGGCGTCTGCTTCACCTGCGACAGGATCCAGTAAGCGCAGCGCGCAGGAACACAACGACATCATGGAGGCCGCGCTGAGCTAGCGGCGGCAGTTGCACCTGCAGCGGCGAGTGGGCGGCGAGCGGCTGGTTAGCGCGCGTCGATGCGGTCAATTGCGCTCATGATGAGATCGCGCAGTTCGTTCGGAGCGGTCTCGGCACAGGCCTCTTTGACCTTGTTGCTCAGAGTGACGCCGACCAGGTGCTCGGCCGAGCAGTCGCTGCAATTCGCCATGTGCTCACGAATGTCGGCGCACTGTTCAGCACTCAGCTCGTTGTGTAGAAATTCTTCAAGCTCGGCCTGAGCTTTTTCGCAACCACAGTCAGTCATGGGGTGCTCTCTTTCGTCGTCTCTGCCGCGACCGTCGCCGTCATCCCGCGCTCGCGCGCATAGTCGGCAAGTAGCTCGCGTAGCAAACGTCGGCCGCGGTGTAGGCGGCTCATGACGGTGCCGACGGGCGTTTTCATGATCTCGGCGATTTCTTGGTAGGCGAAGCCTTCGACGTCGGCAAAATAGACCGCCAGGCGAAAGTCTTCCGGAATCGACTGCAGCGCATCTTTCACCGCGCTGGAGGGCATGCGGTCGATGGCTTCTGCCTCAGCAGACCGTGTGACGGTCGACGTCGCCGACTCGGCGCCCCCCATTTGCCAGTCGTCGAGCTCATCAATGGTGCCCTGATAGGGGTCGCGCTGCTTCTTGCGATAGATGTTGATAAACGTGTTGGTCAGGATGCGATAGAGCCAGGCTTTGAGGTTCGTGCCCTGCTCGAACTGGTGGAAAGCGGCGAATGCTTTCACGAAGGTCTCTTGCACCAGGTCGGCGGCATCAGCCGGATTTTTGGTCATGCGCATGCCTGCGCCGTACAACTGGTCCATGAAGGGCAGGGCTTGTTCTTGGAACAGTCGACGGCGTTCAGCGAGCTCATCGGCCTCGGCGTGCATATGCTCGGTCATCGCCGACAAGTCTACCGAGGGCATCATGTCGGGCCCCCGAGCGCGACTCGGAGCCTGCAAAAGAGTGGTGGCCATGGGCATCCCTTCGATCGGCGTCGGCGCGACACCCTGCGGTGCCGTTACCCTAATAACCGATGCAGGTCTTCAGCTATTCCGGAGCGCGGTTTTCGCCGTACGGTGACGAACAGCGCCCTGGCATGTCTGCGCCCGAAGGCACAGACGGCGATTGGCTGGCGCCACGCCCGGCAGGACCCCTGGCCGCGCGGGTGCAATTGCCCGGATCGAAGAGCCTCACCAACCGCGAACTTGTTCTGTCGGCATTGGCCGACGGGCCCTCTCTTCTCCGGCGACCGCTGCACTCACGCGACTCGATGCTGATGATCGAGGCCCTGCGTTCGCTCGGCGTGGGCATTGACGAGGTGCCCGGCGACGGCGCGTACGGCCCTGATCTGCGAGTCACCCCACCCTCCGAACTGTCGGGGAGTACGTCGATTGACTGCGGGCTGGCCGGAACGGTGATGCGTTTTCTGCCGCCGCTGGCAGCGCTCGCATTGGGGCCAGTCGCATTTGACGGAGACGCGAGCGCCCGTCGACGCCCGATGAGCACCACCATTGAGTCACTGCGGGCACTCGGCGTCGATGTGAATGACGATGGCCGTGGCGCCCTGCCCTTCAGCCTGTGGGGCACCGGTGCCGTGCGCGGCGGTGAGATCACCATTGACGCCTCAGCCTCCAGTCAATTCGTTTCAGGCTTGCTGCTGGCCGCACCCCGCTTTACCGAGGGCCTGGTGTTACGCCATACCGGAACACGCCTGCCCTCCCTGCCACACATCGAGATGACCATTGCGACGCTTGCTCAGCGCGGCGTCGTCGTCACAAGCCCCGAAGCGGGTGTCTGGGTGGTTCCGGCCGCTCCCATCGCGGGCCACGATCTCACCATCGAACCTGACCTGTCGAACGCGGCACCCTTCATGGTTGCCGCCATTGTGGCCGGAGGAACGGTAACGATAGAAGGATGGCCGGATGCGACCACGCAGGTGGGGGCTGATCTGCAAACACTGCTGCCGCTTTTCGGTGCCACCGTGCACCGCAATGGCGACGCCCTCGTCGTCGACGGCGGAGTGGGGCTTCTTGGCGGTGCACAGCTGCCCGGAGTGAGCCTTGACCTCTCGACCGGCGGCGAGCTTGCCCCGGCACTGGTCGCCCTCGCCGCCCTCGCAAGCTCCCCCAGTTCGATCACCGGCATTGGCCACTTGCGCGGTCACGAGACAGACCGTCTTGCGGCACTGGCCGCCGAAATCACGGGCTTGGGCGGCGCGGTCACCGAGCACGACGATGGCCTCGACATAGAACCGCGAGAACTTCGGGGTGGGCCGTGGCGCGCTTATGAAGACCACCGGATGGCCACCGCGGGCGCCATCGTGGGCCTCGCCGTCGACGGACTCTTGGTTGACGACATCGCCTGCACCGCCAAAACCCTTCCGCAGTTCAGCGAACTGTGGAGTGCCATGCTCGGCCAGACAGCTGCCACACCGTGAGTCGAACGCCGCCCGACGGTAGGGAATTGGACGACGAGCTCGACGATGAGCTGTACGGCGAGTATGACGAATCATTGATCAGGTCGCGGCCCAACCCGAAAGCGAACCGGCCGCGGTCAAAGCAGCGCCCCGCCCACAACGACGCCGTGATCGGCCGCGTTGTCACCGTCGACCGGGGCCGATACCTGTGTCTCGTCGACGAGGCAGGCACTGACGAACGCGAGGTCATCACCACTCGCGCACGCGAGCTGCGCAAGAACGCGATCGTCACGGGCGACCGAGTCGACCTGGTCGGCGATGCGAGCGGTGCGGAGGGTTCGCTGGCCCGTATTGTGCGCATCCACGATCGGCGAACTCTGTTGCGGCGTAGCGCTGACGACACCGACGCGATCGAACGCATCATCGTGGCCAACGCTGACCAGCTGTTGATCGTGGTCGCCGCTGCCAACCCTGAGCCGCGCGCGCGCCTGATCGACCGATACCTTGTCGCGGCCTTCGACGCTGGCATCGACCCACTTCTGGTGATGACCAAAACCGACCTCGCCGACCCCGCAGGCTTTCTGGCACAGTTTCGCGGGCTCGACCTGAGGGTCGTCACGAGCCGGTCTGATGCGCCGCCCATCGACAAGTTGCTCGGCCTGCTGCGCGACCGCACAACCGTCGCCGTCGGTCACTCGGGGGTCGGCAAGTCGACACTCGTCAACGCCCTCGTGCCCAACGCTCATCGCGCAGTGGGAGTGGTTAACGCCGTCACCGGTCGCGGTCGTCACACGTCGTCCTCCACCGTCTCACTGCGGCTACCCGGCGGCGGTTGGGTCATCGACACCCCCGGAGTGCGCTCATTCGGCCTCGGACACGTCAACCCCGACAACATTCTGCGGTCATTCGGCGACATGGCGGCCATCGGCGCGTCCTGCCCCCGCGGATGCACCCACTTGCCCGATGCCTTCGACTGCGAACTCGTGACACGCGCAGCCGCTGGCGAACTGGGCGAGTTCGGCGCCGAACGACTCGACTCACTGCAGCGGTTGCTGACCACTCTCAGAACACCCAGTGGGCGCACAGGCGCCGATACGCTGAAGTCGTGACCACAGCATCCGCGCCCCCTGAACTGCCCGCCGACTCCGCCGCTCATCTCGCCGCCAGCCACGGTTTTGACCCGGCCACCGACCTGGCTTTCGCCCTGGATCTGGCCAAGCGCGCTGACGCCGTCTCACTCAACCGGTTTCGGGCGCTCGATCTGCGCGTCACCACCAAACCCGACCGCACACCCGTCACCGATGCCGACCAGGCTGTGGAACGTGCCCTTCGCGATCAGCTGGCCCGCGGACGCCCAAACGACGGCATTCTCGGCGAAGAGTACGGCGAAGCGGCCGGAACCGGCGCCGGGGTTCACCGGCAGTGGATCCTCGACCCCATCGACGGCACGGCCAACTTCTTACGCGGCGTGCCCATCTGGGGCACGCTCATTGCCTTGGCAGTGGATGCCGTACCGGTGCTCGGCGTCGTCAGCGCCCCGGCGCTCGGTCAGCGGTGGTGGGGCGCCCACGGGCTGGGCGCTTTCACCGCGCAGCGCGACGGCGCGCCACGCCGGCTCGCCGTGAGCGGAGTCACCACGCTCGCCGACGCATCACTCAGCTACAACAGCCTGCCCGGATGGGACGACGCCGGGAGACTGCAACCCCTCATCGACCTCACCCGATCAGTGTGGCGGGCACGAGCCATCGGCGATATGTGGTCGTACATGCTCGTCGCTGAAGGCGCACTCGACATTGCCGGCGAATTCGATCTGCAGCCCTACGACATGGCAGCACTACAGCCGATCATCGAAGAAGCCGGCGGCAGGTTTACCTCGGTTGACGGCCAGGCGGGCCCGTGGCACGGCAGCGCACTCGCAACCAACGGCTTTCTGCACGACGAGGTGTTGCAAGTTCTGCAGGGTCGCTAGGCTCACTCGATACACTGCCGGAGCATCCCCGCCCATCGCGGTCATCACCCTCACCAGCTGAATAGAAGCGAGACCATCGTGACCGCTGACCCCCGCGTATCGCGTAAACGCTCCGGCACCCTCGCCTCCACGGTGATCGCTGTTCTAGCTCTCACGATGAGCGGATGCACGCTCGTCGAACAAGTCACGCCCAGCGAGACTGCGACGCGCGACGACACCGGCACGGTCGTTGAAGGTAATGACGAGACCGACGTCTTCACTCTGCAGGTGGGCGACTGCATTCTCGACGCGGCTACAACGACCACCATCAACACCATCGCCACGGTGCCGTGTGATGAACCGCACGACAGCGAAATTTACGCATCAATCGAAGTCGATGGCTCCAGCTTTCCAGGCTCTGACGCGCTCAGCGCCGAAGCAGAAGCCTCCTGTCGTGCAGCCTTTGATGACTTCGTCGGCATCGCCTGGGCCGACTCAAAGTACCTTTTCACCACCTTCATTCCAACGGAAGGCAGCTGGGCGGAGGGCGACCGCGAGATTCTCTGCACGATCTACGACGACGCCGGCAGAACCACCGGCTCGCTGAAAAACATCGGGCTGTAACACAAGGGCTCATGTGCGCCTCGCGGCGACCAGGAGTGCCGACGACCATCATTGCAACCACAGTGATCGCGAACGGCTGTGCGCGGTCTACGATCCGGGAGGGGGCCGCGTCACGCGCCCTCGCGGTCGAACTCGATCACCGCCTTGCCGGCAACCTCTTGTCGCGCAAGACGGCCAATCAAATCGATCCCACCATCTACGGGCACTACCTCGTCGACCGCGGCACGAATGCGGCGCGAGGCGAGCATCTCGAGCAGTACGCCCATATCCGCCCCGTTTTCACTCTGCATCACAGCGCGAAGCGTGTGCTTCACCCAGGGATTGACTAAGAGAGCCCGCAGTTGTCGATCGCTTCCGCGCAGCAATGGCCCTCCCGACCGATCAGCGCCAACAACCACTAGGGTGCCGCGCTCCGTGAGGGCGCGGCGCAGCATGTGCAGCGCGCGACCATCAGCCGCCTCGATGATGACGTCAAAGCGGCCCCAATCTGCAGGCTCAGCGGTGCGCCGATAATCGATAACGCGCTCAGCCCCGAGCGAGCGAACGAACTCGGCCTTGGCCGCGCTGGCGATACCTGTGACACGCGCACCCTCCGCGAAGGCAATCTGGGTGAGAAACGATCCAACCCCACCACCCGCGCCGATAATCAACACACCCTGCCCCGGCTGCAGACGGGCGCCGTCGCGCAGAGCCTGCAGTGCCGTGCCCGCTGAAACACCGAGGGTCGAGGCATCCATCATCGACACACTGTCAGGAATGTGGGCGATCTTGGCGGGCGAGGCGACCACGAACTCAGCGAAAGCGGCCGGAGCGGTTCCGGCGACACGGTCACCGGGTGCGAAGCCCTGCACGCCGACGCCCACCACCTCGATGACGCCCGCGAATGCGAGTCCAATGACGGGCTGGCGGGGAGAGCGCAACCCCAGCACGAGGCGCACCGCAAGAGGATCGCCCTTCATGATGTGCACGGTACCCGAGTCGGGGCTAACGGCCAACACGCGTACGAGTACCTGCGTCGGGCTTGGTGTTGGCACGGCGACCCGTTCGACACCAAGTACCGTCGTGGAGCCGTAACCACGCTGGACGATGGCGCTCATGGTGGTGGTGGTCGGGGTCGTCATGCGCTTTCTCCAATGGTGGGGTGGGTGAAGGCCTCGTCGAGACGCACCCCGAGTGCAGCTGCGATCTGAAAAGCAACTTCAAGCGACGGCGAGTATTTGCCTTGCTCGATCGCGATGATGGTTTGCCGAGTGACGCCGACCTTTTCGGCTAGTTCGACCTGGGTCATCTCGTTGGCATGAAAACGCAGGGTGCGGATGCTGTTTGTCACTCGGGTGGGCTTCACCACGTTGGCAGGCCTCCCCGGTAGAGAGCGATCTTGGTGATCGACCCGAGCACGGCAGACAGCACGAACGCGAGGTAGACAGCATTGGCGATCCAGAACGAGTCGACCTCGAGAATTGCCAGAATCATGGCGGCGAGAGCGCCGACAACAACGAACGCTTGCCCGGTGTATTCACCAAGCTGGTCGATGCGACGGTCACGCTCATCGCGCCGCCCGGTCTTGCGACCGCGAAGACCGTCGACGATGGCGAGGCCGATCTCGGCCAGCACAGCCACAACGATTGCACCCAGGATCGTCCCGAGCAACGGCCAGCCATAGACGCTGGGCGCAAGAGGCAGGGTTGCACTTTCGCTCAGAACCAGGCTGAGGTAAATGACGTAAGCGGTAGTTGCGACAACGACCATCACCCACGAACTACGTTCTTCACTGGCCATGCCGTGATCCTGTTCTCCGAGTATGTCAATAATTACTGACATGGAAATGGTGAAACAAACGCCACATCATGTCAAGTTTTGTTTACTCCGGATGGTTTGTCCCGCCCATCGCGCGCGACGCGGTTGCAACACTGCGGCGGCGAGCCCGGCGAGCATGATGACCCCGCCGGCAAACTCGGTGACCGTGGGCACCTCGGCCTGCACGAGCCACGCGGCAAGAATGCCCACGACCGGCACCAAGAGCGTGAAAGGTACGACCGAACTGGTCGGATACCGCGTCAGCAGCGAATTCCAAATTCCGTACCCGATGAGGCTGGCAAACACTGCCGTGTACACCGTGCTACCGATTGCCACCCATGACAGGTTGGTGAGCGCTTGCCACACCACGGGCGGAGAATCGACGATGAGCGACAGCGCGAGCGCAGGCACGGGAACCACAAGACCTGACCACACCACAAGAGACAGCCCGGAGGTGGCCTGCGCACGGCGGGCGAGCACGTTGCCGACCGACCACGCGAGGGCCGACGCAAGTGTCACCACGAGCGGCAACCACGGGGCAGTTTGTGAGTGGCCGACGATGACGGTACCAAGGCCGAGCATCCCGATGCCCACACCCACCAGTTGTCGGCGGCTGGGCTTCTCACGCAAGATCAGTGCGGCGACGATCAACGAGAAGATCACCTGAGTTTGCAGCAGCAGTGAAGCCAATCCCGGGGGCATTCCCAGCGCAAGCGCCAGATAGAGCAGCGTGAACTGGCCGAAACTCAAAAAGGCACCAATCACGACGATTTGCCGCCACCCGATACCGGGAGGCTTGAGGAAAAAGACGGCCGGCAGACAGACGACGGTGAAGCGCAGTGCCAGAAACAACAGCGGCGGCACACCCTCTTGCCCCACATCGATGACAACAAAATTGCCGCCCCAAATGATCACAACCAGTAAGGCGAGGAGCGAATGCTTGAGGCTCACCGGTGACCAGCTATTCGCGCGGGGCTGAGCATGGGGTTGAGCACTGGGCTGGGCGCTGAGTTGAGCACTGGGCTGGGCGCTGAGTTGAGCACTGAGTTAAACGCACCATTGAGCACGGAATTGGGCACAAAGCGCATCCTCGTAGTGTGTCAGATTTTCACATTATTCTGAGGCGGCGCGGAGCCCTCCCGGCGCAGTCCTCACTGCGGTGTGCGCTGAGAGGGGTGCTTCTCATCGTGGCATTTCCAGCAGTGCGTGACAGTAACCAGTGGTGGAGATGGGGGGAATTGAACCCCCGTCCAACGCTGTGAGCCGGAGCCTTCTACGGGCGTAGTCTGCTGAATCGTTTTACTTGGCTCCGACCTTTGCTGCAGACTTCTAGGTCGACGAGCCCAGCCTCAGTTCAAGTCCCGCGTGCACCTGAGACACAGGCACGCAGCAAGTCTCCTAAATGACGTCAGCGATCGGGTCGGAGACACACCCGGACTAACGGACTATCGACTCTGCCTAGGCGGCGAGAGCGAAGTCGGTGCGATTGGTTTTGGCACCTATTGTTTGCAGAGATCGTTAACGAGATAACCCTGCATCCTCGACCCGCTTCTCACCGTTTCGCAGGCGATGTCGAAACCGATCATCCCCTCGGTCACTCGCTCTTCTTGCCTAGCGTTCTTGACCAGAAGAACGAGCGGGTCACTATCACGCACTGTGGAGTTGTGGGGGCCCGGAGAACGGGCCATCAAACGCCGCTATCGGCGTAGCCCCACAGTATACGTCAGATCTGACCTTCAGCCCAGGGAGCTTCCGCCTGCTTCCCCGCGCTTCCGCCTCGTACCCCCGCCCAGCGTCGTCCGCCCGCGGGGCGCCCAGCATCTCGCCCCCACTGCCGTCTACGCCGCTCGGCCTCGGCGCCGTCCGATCCATCCCGCACCTCACACCGTTGCCGACATTACACACGTGAAGGGTCGTGTGAGGTGTCGCTTTCAGTGTGAAGTGGGCGTGGTGACGGGCGACCGGCCGAACGGCGGCTCGTGCAACATACCGACTAGTCGCCCAGCTGGTTGCGCGAACGCATAGCCCGATCAGCCTCGCGCTTGTCTTGGCGCTCACGCAGGGCGTGCCGTTTGTCATACTCCTTCTTGCCCTTCGCCACGGCGAGCTCAACTTTGGCCCGCCCGTCGCTGAAGTAGATGCGCAGGGGTACGAGGGTGTAGCCACCCTCGTTCACTTTTTGGCTGATCTTGAGGATTTGCGCTTTATGCAGCAGCAACTTGCGCTTACGGCGCGGCGGGTGGTTGGTCCAGGTGCCCTGCGTGTACTCGGGAATGTGAACGGCATCCAACCACGCTTCACCGGCATCGATGAATCCGTAGCCGTCGACCAGGCTCGCGCGCCCCATCCGCAACGACTTGACCTCGGTGCCACTCAACACGAGGCCAGCCTCAAACGTGTCTTCGATCGTGTAGTCGTGCCGCGCCTTGCGGTTGGTCGCAACGATCTTCTCGCCCTTTTCTTTTGGCACGGTTCACCTCCTGCACGATTGAATCTTGGGATGTTGCGCCTGAGCGGCACAGCCCTTCAGCATACCCGCGCACCAGCAGAGTTGACCCGCCGCCGCCGCCCGTTCGCAACTCAGGCAGAGCCGACACACGTGACGGGTACACATGGCACAAGTGTCCGCTCAGCCTGAGTTAGGAACACGACCACGAACACGTGGACGAACACACACGGACAGGAGCAGGACCACGAAGAAGAACGGGAGCAGGAGCAGGAACGCGAGGGCGCGCACGAGGGCGCGGCCGGGCGGGCGGCCGCGCCTCAGACGCGCAGGTAGCGGGTGATGGCGACGTTGGCTGAGAGTGCCGCAAGCAGCGCGCCGGCGCCCAGCAGCACGGGTACGACGAGCAGGGCATCCGACAGCCCGACGAACGACGTGAGCGGCAGTGTCTCGGCCAAGTACCCCTGCACAAACACCTGCACGATCGCAACGACGGCGAGAGCCGCAAGCAGTGAACCGACCAGCGCGGCAACGACACCCTCAATGATGAACGGGGTTTGGATGAACCGGTTCGACGCGCCCACTAAGCGCATGATGCCAATCTCACGACGGCGCGAGAACGCGCTCAGCCGGATGGTCGTGGCGATGAGGAGCGCCGCAGCGACCAGCATCAGCGCGGCGATGCCGATGGCGGTAAGACTCGACACGTTCAATATGTTAAAGATCTGGTCGAGGTAACTGCGCTGATCGACGATGCTCTCGACGCCCGCAAGGCCGCCAAGCGAGTCGGCGAGAATGTCGCTCTGCGTGGGGTCAAAGAGGTTCACCCAAAAGGCTTCGGGCAGCAACTCGGGCGTGACCAGGTCGGCAACAGAGTCACCCTCGAACTGCTCTTGAAAGTTGGCAAACGCCTGATCTTGCGTTTCGAAATAGTAGGCGTCGATGAACGGCGTGAGGGTCGCCGATTCGAGCTGAGCTTCGACGAGGGCAACCTGATCGGCTGTCGCGGCCTGCTGATCGCATCCGCCCACCGTCGAAAATTCAGTGCACATGTAGACGGCGACCTGGGCACGATCGAACCAATACGACTTCATTTGGGTGATCTGAACCTGCAGCAAAATCGCCGCACCCACGAACGTGAGCGAGATGAACGTCACCAGCACGACCGAAATGACCATGCTGAGGTTGCGACGTAGGCCTTGACCCACTTCGTTCAGTACAAGTCCAAGTCTCATTGCTGCCCCGCCACGTCGACGTCCAGCCCTTGAGAGACGATGGGGATGACCTGAGTGCGGTAACCGCCACCCCGCTCATCGCGCACGATGCGTCCGCCGATCACTTCAATGACTCGACGTTGCAACCGATCGACGATGCCGGCGTCGTGCGTGGCCATGATGACGGTTGTGCCGTTGGCATTGATGCGTTCGAGCAGCGCCATGATGCCCGCGCTGGTCTCAGGGTCAAGGTTTCCGGTGGGCTCATCGGCGAGCATGATCGCGGGTTTGTTGACAACGGCCCGAGCGATCGCCACCCGCTGCTGCTCGCCACCAGAAAGCTCGTGCGGAAAACGTTGCGCCTTGCCCTCGAGCCCCACCGTCTGCAGCGCGTCAGGCACAGCATCGTGGATGAAGCCTTTGCTTTTTCCGATCACCTGCAACGTAAACGCGACATTGTCGAACACTGTCTTGTTGGGCAGCAGCCGAAAGTCTTGAAACACGACGCCGAGGTTACGGCGAAAGAACGGCACTTTCCGGCTGGAGATCGCGCCGAGGTCATGCCCAAGCACGTGCACGAGGCCGGTCGACGGCGTGTCTTCTTTCAGCACCAAGCGCAAAAATGTGGACTTCCCCGAGCCGGACGCTCCGACCAGGAAAACGAACTCCCCGCTCAGAATCTCAAGACTGACGCTGTTGAGCGCCGGTCGAGCAGTGCCACGGTAGACCTTGGAGACTTCTTCGAAACGAATCATGAAGACTCAGCCTAAGCCGCGGGTGGTACCGGGCGCGGGTGCGACACCCGCAGGATCGCCCTGCCGAGAACATCGTGTCTCACCGATGAAACAAATCGGGCAAAGCTGGGTTAGTCGACGGGCTTTTGTTT
>Ga0222708_1000321_pt1 | contig 12876 bp, 23 predicted proteins | sample AntAcemetage1576_FD_179806 | JGI IMG/M metagenome (GOLD analysis project Ga0222708, IMG submission 179806) | Saline water microbial communities from Ace Lake, Antarctica - #1576 | ecosystem: Environmental > Aquatic > Non-marine Saline and Alkaline > Saline | place: Antarctica: Ace Lake... | reverse complement strand
TTATTAAGGAAAGCAACACGTTTGTTATAACCTTGATTAATAGATTTAAGGTGTTTACCATCAATAATGAAACTGGTATTAGCATTGCTTACGCAAGTTAGCCAGTTATTCATTCCGTGATCGATTGATAAAAATTTAGTTTTGTCTAATTCTGGTTGTTCTTCTTCAACTTTATAAATAAATTCAATATATAAACAACCATTTCTTGGGAGTATTCTATATTCTTTAATTGAATTGTAATCAAGATTAGAAGGCATAGGTAAGTAGAAATACTTAATTCCAAACCAAGTTCTAACTAAATTCCCTAAAGGAAATCTAAGCCCTTCTGAAGTTAATTTGATGTGTCGACTAGAAAAAGTTACTACAGCTAAACCATTTTTTTTATAACCAGGTAATTTAGGACGCTGCGTTACTGTTCCTTTTTTAATACCTTTTAATAATCCTTTATAGGATTGAAAAGATTCAGCGACTGATATTAAACATTGTTGAGCAGAATTGGAAGTCATTGCTTGAAAGTGAATATTTCCTTTCATTATTTTAGTTAAGTCATATTTTCCAATTATCTTTCCTGTTTTAAAATATAGTTGTCTTGCATAATAAGTTCCTGCATTTGAAAGTTTAACTGATTCTGAGCAAAGATATTCAAGAATTGCTTTTGTATCTTTATCTGTTTTAATTAAATTCTGTTGGCATCCGTACATTTTTTATTCTCTTTTTATATTGATTCGTCAGTTGTTGCACGTAAAAAGACGCAATTGATTTATTTGTAATATATGTGTTTTTTGACCGGGCTACCTTTATTAATAAAATGCAAAAGAAGAGCATGGTACGAACGACGCATATCCATTTCAGTTTTGAAAGAATCTAGCGGTTCATTTAGATATTCTTCAGATTGTTCCAACTGAAAAACTTCTTTTAATACTAATTTATATTCAGCAATAGTGTAAAATTGAAACTCTGGAATAACAATAAACGGGTTTAATTTATGCAATTTCAAAGTTAAAATGTAATCGTCAATTTTTTTTGTAGAATGAGTCATAATTAAGATCAGATTTTTTCTAGTTAAATGGAATCTAATGAAGATAATCAATCATTAAATTTTATGGAAAAGCTTTATATTCTTTCAAGTACATTATTAAAGAAAACATCTCAACAAAGTACTGAGTTACCTCGAACTGATTATCAAGAAGTTAAGGGTGGAAGTTTTATTGAAGCTTCTGTAATCCTACTTAATAACAATCATTTTTTTCTACAGAATATTAAAAACAACAGTTTTTTAAATGGATTTATTTTTAAAGACCATGCAAGTCTTCAAAATCCAAAAGAAAACTCTGCTAGTACTAAATGTTCAGATCGTTTAGAAGAAGCACCAGACGCAGCTTTAGATTTAATTAAAGATTTTGAAGGATTTGAAAGCCATGCATATGTAGATCCATTGTCAGGAAATTTACCTATAACTATTGGTTATGGTTCTACAAAAAAAGCAGACGGTTCTGCTTGGTATATTGGTGAAAGTATTAGCAGAGAAGAAGCAACTAAATTATTGCGAAAGCAAGTTAGTGAAGATTATGTTGCTGTTTTAAAAGCCACTATTCCAACTTGGAATAAATTTAATGATTCACAAAAATCTGCTTTAATCTCATTTGCTTACAACCTAGGTGCTAATTTTTATAATTCACCTGATTTTCCTTCTATGACTTCTTTGGTAAATAATTTTCCTTCAAAAGAAGAAGTTCAACGAGTGTTTTTATTGTATATTAACAAAAACACTTCTGTTGAAGCTGGTTTACGTCGTCGAAGAAAAGCTGAAGCAGATTTGTTTAATTCTTAATCGTTTCTAAGTAGGTATTTATTTGAAATTACTTTGAATTTACCTTTAGTGCTATGAAGGACTAAACCTTCTCTTAAAGTTGAAGTTAAAGCAGACATACCATCTGCTTTACTAATTAATTCAAATATGTCTGCACAATCAGTTTCAACAAAATAACTTTCAGATATAACTGGAACATACTGAAGACCTAATTCTTTAGCAAATGATCTTGCTAAATAAGCAGGAAGAGAAACCATATCATCAATATCATATAAATTAAAAACAAACAATTCAGTTTCCTTTAATTTATATTTATTGTTTTGAATTTTTGGACCAACTAATTCTCCTTGAATAGAAAAATTATAATCTAAATTTTCAAACTTTTCTTTCAAGTTGTGTTTTCTGACAATATCCCAATAGATATTGTTTCCTTCTAACACTTCCATATTTCTAGAGCAAACACTAAACACCTTATTTTTTATTGAAATAGTAATACTTGCTCCATCTAACTTTTCAGTGACAAAAAACTTAGTATTCACTAAATCTTCAAAGTCCACGTTTTGGCATCGTTTTGCAGATGTTTTTATTAAATAATTAGGAAATTCTTTTAATTCAGAAGTGTCGTAATTTTTTGTTGGTTCGTATTTAACCACTCCTAACAATTCTGTTAAATCCTCATCTTCTGGTACGTCTCCTACCAGTTCGATTGGCAATACTAAACCTTGGCTTATGTGCCCTCTGAGCTTGATTGTTCTAATGCGATAACCTTCAATGTTATTTGAATTATAATAGCTTGTACGTCTTAGAAAGTCATACTGAGGGCTTATTGGAAGAATGGAATCAACTTCTACATAAATTACAGTATCACCAACTTTAAATTGATTTTTTTTGTTTACAATTTTCCATCCACCAATTTCTAATACTTCCAAAAAGTCAGAATTTTCAAGTGGAGTAATTTTGTTAATAAGTTTTCGTGTAACAAGTTTTCGTGTAGTCATTCGTTTTTAATGAGTGGAAATGCATCATGCTGGATTCGAACCAGCGATTGGCAAGTTATGAGCTTGCTGCTTTAGACCACTAAGCTAATGATGCGCCTGGAGTAGTTTATTAGTTAATAGAAGTTTGCCAGCAATTAGCTGGCATTACTTTAAAAACCACCAACAAGTGTTAATGGATATCGGAGACTTTCTTCTGGGAAATAATCTTTGATATTGAAATCAGAAAATTTAAAATCTTCTAAATATTTTTGCCCACGTTGTTTAATTTCAATCGTGGGAAAAGGTTTAAGATGATTAGTTGAGTTAATTTGCTTTGTTAATTCTGGTCCGATTTGATCAGAATAGATGTGTGCATCGGTTATTTGTACTAAAAGTTGTCCTGGCTTAAAACCAGTACAGAAAGCGTACATGTGTAATAGTAAGCCATATCCAGCAACGTTAAATGGATTCCCAAGTATTAAGTCATTGCTACGAATAGTTACTCGAAGATTTAAAAAGCCATCATTAACAACTAATTGATGTTCACAATGACAAGCAGCTAAAACAACACTTTCTTCAGTACTCATACCATATAACCTGGAAGGGTTCCAAGCTGATACAACGAAACTTTTTCTGTCAGGTGTTTTTTGAATAGTATCGATTGCCCATTTAGTTTGATTGATACTTTTTCCGTTACTTTTGAAAGAAGTAAAATCAGTATACGGCACTGGAATAATATAATTCCCATTATTCAAATGCGTTTCAACAAATTCATCATAACTAAAATCAGATGATTTTTTATTATGTTTATTCATATAATGTTTGTAAGCAAAACCATCCCAAACAGGACATTTTTGACGATGAAGTAAAGCTACATCTCCTTCTCCAGTAAAGAACCAAAGCATTTCCTTAAATGCACCTGGATAGTATACTGACTTCGAAGTGTAAATAGGAATAATTCCATTAGTACAATCAAAATTTAGACTTGCCCCAAACACTGATAAAAGATATTTACTATCTTTATCAATCTCACTATATTTGTTCTTATCAATAGTACCTAAAGTTCCAGTTGGACTAAAAATACTTTTTTTACTACCCTCATTTAAAACACGTTGAAGTAAGTTTAAATACGATTGTTCAGTCATAATATTACTTGTCCTGTTGAACTAACACCAAAATAATTAGTTGTATTGTAGAATTTTTCCCAATTTTGTTCGTAATATTTGAACATGTTATTGAGAACTTTGGGATTTAATACCTGTAAATTCATAGATTCTAAGGTTGAATCTACTAACGATTTAGCTTGTTCTGTTTCTTCAATTGTGTTTACTAAGACTTCTAGTTCTAGTAAATACCCATAACCAGAGTTAAGATCAATTGTTGCTGTAACATTCTCTTTAGTATAAGTATCGCGAGTGCGACTCCATTTACTAGCGTATTGAAGACCACTATCTAAAAGAATTTGATCTAATGTAGAACAATCATAATCTACTTTGATTTCTAATTCTTTGCGAATATTTCCATTAGTACTGTCAAGATCATTGACAGAATATTTAATAACAAAGAAACATTCGTTATTATTAACTTCTCTTGTGCGAATACTAAAGCTATTCCCGCGACCTAAAACATTACTCAATTCATATTGTTTATTTGTTTTAAGATTTTGAAACAAATAAGCAAGAGAAATATCATCGTAACTGAAATAATGATTTAATTGTGTTTCAGTACTTTGAAAAACAAAACTTTGATTTAGTAAAAGAGCTTTTACTTGGTCTGGATTAGAAACTAAAGATTTGATTTCGACTTCAAACATATGGTTAAATTTCAAGTTCTTCTACAACTTGAATTAATGGGTTAATTACGGGTGTAATGATGAGACTAGCAATTTTTTGCCCTACAAAAACTTGAAATGGAGAATCGCCTCGGTTTTCAAGAATAACTTTAATTTCTCCACTATAGTTATCATGGCTGTGCATATTGATGCAAACAATACCATGTTTAACAACAAGGTCACACACTGGTCTTAAATGGATCACTGTTGACGGAGGAAGTTCAATGCATATACCTGTAGATATTAGCTTTCTTCCATTAACAGGAATAATTTTGTCTTGGCATGAATATAACTCCAACCCATCGTCATAATTTATTCTAGCATCTTCATGTATCTTTTTGATTTTAAGTATAATTGTCATTTGCTTTTTTTAGTTTTGTTTCAATATCAGAAATAATTTGTCTTTCATTATTATCAACTCCCAAAGTTTTAATAGAGTCTAACTCTTGTTGCACTTTATCTAATTGATGCTTTTCTATATATTCTTTAGCTGAGATGGCGTGTTTTATTTTTTCTACATCCTTATTTTCCATTAATTTTGTTCTCCATTAATAGCGTTTTCAACAGAACGTTTAACGAATTTAACAATATTTGCTTGTTCTTCGTTCAAGTCATGTTTTTCTATTACTTCAATGAACTTTTTCGCACTTTCAAATTCCCCATTGTCGATACATTTTTGAGCAACAATGGTGTTTATTATTAAGGATGTTTCTTCTTTATTCATTTTTTTTAATATTTTTACTCCTTTATTTTAAATAACAAATTATTAAATATCTAGCAAAAAATATAAACCAATAATTGTTTATAAACATTCTCTTTTTGTTTATAGGCAATTGTTACCTACTATTTCTCGGTTTGAAAAGTACGTTCATTGTAAGGCGGTTAATACTAAAAAACCCTCTTATTAGGAGGGTTTAAAATTATCTTCCAGAACCTCTATTGTCGTCTGATTCTTCTGGTTCTTCTGGTTTGTATGGTTCTTTAGTTTTTATCAAGAAAATTAAGCAATTGTTGTTTGTGTTGTGGACATAAGTGCAGCGCCGAAGCACCAACTGCAAAAGTAAGGTATGCGTGTGTTTCATCAGCATTGTCAAATTGCGTAGAAAAAGACGCAATTGATTGCATTAATTGTTCTACTGAATAACCTTTATCTAAAGCAGAACACATTTGATTCATCATATCAACTTTCTCTTTTGTTGTTTCATTAAAGAAAGGGTTATTACTATTAACAAGTAATTGATTTAAGAAAGCTAATGCACGAGGTGATGGAATATCGTTTGCAGCATAGTTTGTTTTTAAAACTTTTGCATTAGCGGCTGATAAAGAAGGAAAAAGCAAAGCTGAAATTAAAATAAGGGAAGTAAAAATGTTTTTCATTTTAGTTATGGTTTTCTACTTTGTGTACTGACGTGACTTCATGAAATTGGCAAACAACTAATTTAATTGGTTTTCCATTCTTAGTTAATGCTGAAACGTTATACGCATAAATATCACTTTCTGCACATAACTTAGATACTGTTTGCTCATGAACTTCAACGTTAATGTATCCTCGTGAAGTTAAATTATCTAACATACGATTTGAAATCTTTTCATTTGCACAACCAAGTGAAATGAGAGATAAAGTAACTAAACTAATTAAACTAACTATTCTTCGCATTTTCTTTTTCCACTATAATTTTAATGTTTTCTGATTCAACGGACTTTTCAACTTTTTCTCTTGGTGAAGAAGCTTCTTTTTTGTTGATTTTATATTCGATTATCTCTTTCGAAGAATCTACTTTTTGTTTTTCTGACATTAGTTTACGATAATAAAATAAATTGGGCGGCTGATAGCAGTTGATTAACTGCTTCAATTTTTGGATTAACTTTAGTAATTCCTAATCTGAGTTGTTCAAACACAAATTGAGAATACCCTTTTTGAAAGATAGCAATTAAGATATCTTTTCTAATATGAATGGCATCAATAATTAGCCATTCTAAAACAACTTTTTCTGGAATCGATTCTAATTCTTCAATTCGTGTATAAAACGAAATTGGTGTAAATGATAGAAAAGATTTATAACTTTTAACCGGAGTCAGAATGCTTTTATCTTCCAGAAGAAAGAATGAATATCCTTCGTGATTTGAATATCTTGTACTTAGTTGGTTCAAAAATCCCTCACAATAAGTTTAAATAGTCTGTTTTGAGAAAATGTTTTCAATTGTGACAATTTATTTAAAGCTATAAGTTGGGATAATTCATCATTTGCTTTAATAGAGTTTGAATATGCACTTATATAAACGTCCTCTCGAACAAAATAATTAGGTAAAAGTTTATTAAAAGTATTAATAATATTCTCACATGTTTTTCGTGTTTCGTAGAACGATGAGTATTTGTAACCTTTTAATGACTGACGTTTTGCTACAGCAATGTCTAATTTATCAGAACTGAAAAGACAATATGATTGAAATAACAATAATAATTCTTCAGGTTCGGGAATTAAAAAAGAAACTATTTGGTTCTTATTTGTATACATAAAAGGTACACAAGTATTAAAATGAAATCTAATTGGATTTAAGTAAGTAACGTAGAAATAATAATAGTATGAGTTTTCGTTAATCATACATTGAATATTAATATTTTTAGAAGAAATATTTAATACTTTGTTTGTTATTTTTACACAATTAAATTTTTCGTAATTTTTTCCAATGAATGATGCTTCAAAATTGTCTTTTTTAAATTTAGTAATCAAGTTCTCGAAGCGTTAAGTTCAATTAAAGTTTCAGAAATAATGGCTAATACTAGATTTAAACTTGATTCTAGAGATTCAACTTGCAAGGCTGTGTCTGGAGATTCGTCACTAACCTGAGCGAAGAGAATGGCATACATAGTGGTTCTTAGTTTGTTTTTAATAACACATATAGCAGTTTCGATTTCTAATTCTGATAACTTTTTGTAGGTTGATTGAAGAGTTGAGGAAAGATTCTGTGTTCTATCTTCAATTTCCTTTTCAATTTTTTCAACTATTAAATCTGAGTTTGAGTTTTGTGTATTCATTGAATTCTTTTTTCTTTGATAATTTATAAATAGAGTTTAACTGATTTAATTCATCGTTTCCATTATGAGAAACGTAAATGCTTAAACTTATTTTTGAATAACTTTTGTAGTCAATCAAATATTTTTTAGGGATTAGACTAAAAAACTTATTAAATACTTTTTCTATTACGGATTTGTCTTCTACATTATAACTATCATAAACTTGTGTATCTTTAGACACTGTGATATAAAAACTTTTGCAATCATAAGTACAAAAAGAATTAAACAACAAAAAGATTTCTTCAATGTCTGGAATAAACAGAATAGAAGATTTTTTTTTCTTTGGGATGTCAAAAGAAAAGTATATTAAAATTGAACTATTTAAAGAAAATGCACAGTAAATAGTAAAAATTGAATCTCTATAATTAACAGTAATACTGTTCTTTTCATTATTAAGATCAATGTTTAATAGACTTGTGTTACTGTACATTATCTGGTTTTTAACCAAGACACTTAAAGAATAGTCTGATTTCTTTAATTTAACTAAAGTACTACATTTTGTGTGTCTTCGGATTGTTGTCATACCTGTCAAGAATATTAATCAGTAAGTTTTCGAAAGAACTTTGCTCAGAATTGAGCAATACAAGTAACATTTCCCTGTTTTCAGGTTTCTCAATTATCAAACGTTTTAAACTATCTTTAATTGAATTAATCATGAAAAGAAGCAAAAGACTTTTTACTTCTTCTGGTGCGTTAAATGCATTGAATTTATCTGAAACTTCTTTAGTTTCCAATTTTAAAAGTTCGTTAAATGCTGTTTGATTCATATGAGGTATTTTGGTTTATTTGTAAATTTTTTGTATGTTAATTGATGGTTTTCGTGAATGTTAGAAAGTTCTAATAAAGAATCACCTTCGTTGAACTTATATAAACTAATATGAATCCTTCTAATTGTAGGTTCTTTTTCAAGTACATTTAATTTAAATTCACTATTCAACTTTTCAAATATAGGCATTATACTATTCGAATATTGCGGATCTAAATGATCAATAATAAACTTTTTACTCCGCGAAAATTGAACGTACAAAGATGTTGAATTAACTGATCCATTTAAAGGAGTGTATACTGCTAAATATTTAAGTAACTCCATTGGATTAGGACACACAAACGCACAATTATGTATATAGTATGAGTTTGTGTTATGTTTTTCTACTCGTTTAAAAGTATTTTCTTTCAACTTAATTACGATTCTTAACCCTAGTCCGTTGAAATCTGCGCCTACACTAAAAATAGAACCCCAATTTTTCATAAAAATATTATGAGAACTTTCAAGTTCAACAGGGACATATTTTTTTTGTATTTGTATTTCATTATTTTCCCAGTATGTTATTTTTATTTTATCAAAAGCAAAAACAACATTCTTTTCATTTACGGTTTTATTAAAAGACAATCCTCGAATTTTTGATTGGTTAAATTTTAAAGCTGATTCATAACTCAGAGAAAAAGGAAAAGTATGGTTCATTCTGATTTTGAAATCTTTATCATTTTAAACTGTTTAAGTTTAGTAAACTGGTGTACATAACCCAAATAGGTTAAATAATCAGGAATAGACGCTGTCTCATATAAATAAAAACTTAAGCATAAAGCTTCTTTATATTTCTTTTTGTATTTATCTGGTATCAATTCTAAAAAGTTTTCTTGATATTTGTTGATATCCGTATTTGTTTTATTAAATAAACGGCAACTTGCATTTGAATAACTAAAATGTGAAGCTATTGACCCAAAAGCTGTGTGATAATTTGCTATTAAAAGCAGCATTTGATTTGCATCTGGTACAAAAACATGTGGCGATTGCTTAATATAATAATATCCATCAGCATATAGTTTTCTTTCAAATATATTTCTAAAAACAAAAGAATACATTAATGTAAATTCTTGTAAATAGTTTGTTTTTATTAATGTATTTATGCAGGTTGGTTTTTTTTCTTTTTTGTACTTTGTATATTCAGCAAGATAAATAGAATGTGCTGTTGAACTTTCAACAAATAGTAGTTGTTCATCTGAAAAAACTTTAAACAACAAGTCTTTATTGTTTGCAAATATTGAAAAACTATTTTCAGTCTTTTCAACAGTTATTTTATAATATTTAATTGCTCCAAACTTTTTATGTAAATTATGAATAAAAAAATCAATGTTGTAAGCACATAAATCTTTAAAACCTAAGTTAAATGGGAAGTGTTTATTTATCAAAACAATTATCTACATAACATTTTAAAATAACCTTGATTTAATATTTTTGATAAACTTTGCAGTTGGTTTAGTTCATCATTTTTTTCAGACGTTGATAATTGAAACTTAATCATAAAAGCATTACTATACGTTGCTTTTTCTTGATCTGGAATCAATTGTAAAAATAATTGTTTAAATGTTTTGGCATCTAAATTTTCTGGAAGATGTAAATAACAGTTTTCATCATAACTAAAGAAGCCTGTTATTTTTTCATTTTTTCTAAACGTATAAAAAGCTTTAAGTAATAAATACATACTCTCAGGATGAGGAACTAATAACGGTTCTCTTCCATCAAGCTGCAGTAAACCTTTGATAACTTTTCTTTTAAATCTATTCTGTAATGAAAATTGATAATGTAAGTTTGAGGAAGTTTCTTGAAGATAGTAATATTTTGGAAGAAATAAATCATCAAATATTTCTTCAATAGTTGATATTGAATATTCTATTGAATTATTTTTGAAAATCTTAAACATTAAATTTCTATTAGCAAGTATATCTATAGAATGCGAAGATATATTTACATTAAATAAAGTTGAGGAAGTTTTGTATGATTTATACAAAACTTCCTCAATTTGTGCTACTCCAAGATTACTTAAATCTTGAAAAGACGTTTGAAATGGGAAGGGCAGCATTTTACTTGAATGCATAAAGTTTAAATTTAGAACTACTTAAATTAAATAATGATTTTAGTTGTTCTAATTCGTCATTATTGTGAGGTATTGTGGTACTGTATATTACAAAACTAATAAAAGTAGCTTCTAAATAATCTTGTCTAAACTTTTCTGGTATTAAACTTATAAACAATTCCCAAAACGCCTCTTCGTTGTATTTGATTGCATGATAAAAAAGATTGTTTTTTCCACCTTCTCTAATAAAATGCAATGTTTGTGTATTGTCAAATATACAAACTGCCTTAAACAATTGATAGATATATTCAGGAGTTGGGACAAATCTATATACAGTTTTCTTACGTATATAAAACATTCCTGTACTCTTTTTTTCGAGTCGAGGGTAAATTGATTTAAAACGTATAGTCATGCCTATCAACGTCTCTAATTTTTTATCTCTTTCTAAAGTTGCAAAGCTTAATCTCTGAATATTTTTCATGAAAATACCATAAGCTGTTGGAAAAAAAGAGTTTTTTAACCAAATTCTATTATCTTTGTAGACTGTTAGAATAGCTAAATTGTAATCAGAATGAAAAAACTCAACTTTTTCATGATCAATTACTCTTTTAAAATTTCCAAATTTCTTTAGAGGTTTTTTTGTTTCCACTAAAGTATTGTAACTATAACAATAAGGAGCGCAACGACTATTCATAAGCCACCATCTCAAATTTTGTAATTTTGCTTAAATTATGAATTGCTTCAAGCTGTTTTAATTCGTCAAATTTGAAGTTATGAAAACAAATTCCAAACAACGTTGCTGCAGAATACATTTCTACGTATTCTGTAGGAAGCAAACTAAAAACTTTATTTAATAAAGTTAAATTAATTGTTTTTGTGTGAAGTGATTGATATATTTTTTCAACATATAATTGCTCACCTTCTTCCACATTAAGCGCTCGAAATAATATACTTAATTGTTCCGGATTTGGAACTTTAAAATTAATCTTTCCTTTAGGTTTATAGAATTCTCTATTGTTTAAATTTCGTGTAAAGTCACTATAAATAGTTATAGTGACATCCGCTGTATTGTATGTTTTTTTCAATGTACTAATGATTCCAAAATGGACTGATCGCATAATCTGCATCAGACGGGAATTCACCCTTAAATATTTCATCTTCAGCTTTAATCATGCATTGTCGTATTTTTTTAGCCATATCTTCTACTTCGTCAGAGTAAGTAAATGCTGGAATAAACATTCCATTTTTCAATTTACTTTTGTTTAAATCTAGTTCATATGAACCTGGAACAGCACAAAGTACTTCATCGTGTATTAAACTAATTAGTTTACAATCTGTATTTTTAAACAAATTATAGACGTAAAATAATGCTAGTTTTGCCATATCTGCTGCTGTACCCTGAATTTGAAAGTTTACAGCAGATCTTGCAGGACTTGATCCTACACCTTTACTATTGTCCTCAGCAACCCATCTCATTCTTCCCTGGGGATTCATCATCCATCCCCTTACTGTTCCTAAATGCCCTACCTGGTCTGCCCAGGTATGGAAACCTTGATATACACTTTTATGTTTGTCAATCCAACCTTTGGTTTGACTTACTTTTAAATAATTTAATTTTGCTAAGGCTTCTGCTGTTTGAGCATATAACAAACCAAAGTTTGTTATTTTGCCCATAAGTCGGGCATCACCTTTAGCATCAATTAAACTACTATCTTTAGCAATTCCAACATATTCCCATTCTTCTTTCCCGACAAATATTTCCGGATAACAACATTGGGAAGCAGTAATTGTATGCATATCTGCATTTGGGTTTGGATACTCTCCATCAGGACCTGGTATTGTTGGCGTAGTTGTATATACTTCTAAAATTTTTTTATCTTTACTAATCCAACCAGCTATTCTAATTTCTTGAGCAGAGAAATCACACGATACCATCACATAACCTGGTGGTGCGACAATACCATGCCTTGCTGTTAACATCATCTGCACATCGTAATTGCTAATTAGAGAAGGGTCGTTTCTAAGAGCAAATAAGTCTGCTTCTGTTAATAATAGTTTACGTTTTTGCATTTAAATGAATTCTCAGTTGTATTCCTTTGTTTGTTAATTTGTAAACTTTGTCGAATTTAATAATGCTTTTAGTCATTAAACTTTTAATAACTGCACTAGCTTCATTTGAAGTATGCTTTTCTTTGATTGCGTATTCTAGCAAATGAAATTCGTTGTATTGATTAAACGACAAAATTATTTCTTCTTCTAATTTTGTTAAGTTATATTCAAATCCTTTTAACATATTAAATAATAATTAACCAAACATCACCATCAGT
>Ga0222708_1000318_pt1 | contig 12933 bp, 12 predicted proteins | sample AntAcemetage1576_FD_179806 | JGI IMG/M metagenome (GOLD analysis project Ga0222708, IMG submission 179806) | Saline water microbial communities from Ace Lake, Antarctica - #1576 | ecosystem: Environmental > Aquatic > Non-marine Saline and Alkaline > Saline | place: Antarctica: Ace Lake... | reverse complement strand
CTGATGACTATGCACAGAGTATTGAAGCTAGACTTTTTAAAGCTTATAAGCGCATACGCTCAAGCGTTAAGAATGGCCTAGCGGTTGTGCCTATAGAGCGCGGAGCTTCTGGAGGGTCTTACTTTACCATACCACCACAAGTACAAGTAGAAATCGCAAGCCGTAAAAAAATAACGACTGACGAGCATTCCGGACGCATACTTGTAGATGCCTCACTAGCACAAGAGCAAGAGGAATCTATGCTAAGCGTTTTCAAAAAGCTCACGTAACCAGCAGTTCAATACCGTATAAATATCCCCTATCACGCAATTGTTAGGGGTTTTTTTATTTAACGATATTTTATAACTCTAAACAACTCAAGAACTTAATTTTACAGTTCCCTAAAAAGAACATCATGAAATTATTTAGCATTTTAGCATTTTTAATAGCTACTGTAGGCTGTAACGAGTCCTTGACAACACAAAAAAATAGTATACAACCAGAACCAGTGCAAGTAGCAAGCTCTCAAGGATTAGAAAAAGCATACTTTGCAAGTGGCTGTTTCTGGTGCGTTGAAGAGGTATACGAGTCTGTTATAGGTGTTGAGGAAGCAATATCTGGCTATTCCGGCGGAACGGTAAAAAACCCTTCATACCGAGACCATGCTGACCATGCAGAGGCTATAGAGGTGCAGTACGACCCAAAAAAGGTGAGCTTTAAAACCCTATTAGATGTGTACTTTGCATCTCAAAACATAGAACAAAAAAATGGTCAAGGCCCCGATAGTGGCCAGTCTTATCGCAGTATCATTTTTTATCAAAACGTCGCACAAAAAAAGATCATCGACGACAAAATAGCGGCGCTTACAAAAAAAGGTTATGAAGTAGCTGCGGTAGTTCAACCTTTTCAAAAATTCTGGGTTGCAGAAGATTACCATCAGAATTATGCAAAAATGCACCCAAACCAATCATACATTCAGGGAGTTTCTATACCTAGATTTGAAAGATTTGCTTCAAAAATGCCTCAATTGATTAAGCTTAATGCAGGGCATTAGATCCCTGCTTTGATTCTGTTATGAAATCAATGCTTTGCCGTATTTTTTTCTCGCAATATTTTAGCTACATTTACCAAGATATGTCAACAGTTAATAATAGCAACGTGATTTTTAATACTTCACACAAGTGAAGTAGACGTTGGTAATTTAATAAATTCTAAAGGTCTACTTCTAAGTGGACCTTTTTTCATTTAAAAGTTAAAATCATGTGCGGAATTGTGGGGGTTTTCAAACTTAAAAAAAGCAGTGCTGAACAGCGGGAAACAGTACTAGAACTGTCCAAGAAACTAAGACATCGAGGTCCTGACTGGTCTGGGATTTACTGCGGCGAAAAAGCTATTTTAGCACACGAGCGTCTAACTATTGTCGACCCGCATTCTGGTGGTCAACCCCTTTATAGTCCAGACGGTACTATTGTGCTGGCAGTAAATGGTGAAATTTATAATCATCAGAAAATACGTGAGCGCTACGAAGACAGCTATGACTTTAAAACAAAGTCAGACTGCGAGGTCATACTTGCATTGTACCAGGACAAGGGCGTGAACTTTATGGACGAGCTTAACGGTATGTATGGTTTTGCACTTTACGATGCTAAAAAAAACGTTTTTCTGTGCGCACGTGACCACCAAGGTATCATACCACTTTATTATGGCACAGACGAGCTAGGCCAGTTTTATGTAGCAAGCGAACTTAAAGCACTGGAGGGAACTTGTAACGAAATAGAGCAGTTTCCACCGGGACATTACTACTACAGCGAGAACAGCGCGTTTACTAAATGGTACGACCGCGAGTGGAAAGACTACGATGCTGTAAAAAAGAACATAAGTTCTGTAGACACCTTAAGAGAAGCTATGGAAGCCGCAGTGCACAGCCATCTCATGAGCGACGTACCTTATGGAGTTCTACTATCTGGCGGCCTAGACAGTTCTGTAGTAAGCGCTATTGCAAAAAAATATGCATCGAAACGCATAGAATCAGGTGACCATTCAGACGCTTGGTGGCCACAGCTTCACTCTTTTGCAGTAGGTCTTGACGGCTCACCTGACCTAGCTGCTGCTCAGAAAGTAGCTAAACACATAGGCACGGTCCATCATGAAGTAAACTTTACGATTCAAGAAGGACTAGATGCTTTGAAAGATGTGGTTTATTTTTTAGAAACTTATGACGTTACAACCATACGCGCATCTACGCCCATGTATTTACTTGCCCGCGTTATTAAATCTATGGGCATAAAAATGGTATTGTCTGGTGAGGGTAGCGATGAGTTGTTTGGCGGGTATCTTTATTTCCACAAAGCGCCTAACGCAGAAGAGTTTCACAAAGAAACCGTTCGTAAACTCGAAACTTTATATTTATATGACAACCTCAGGGCAAATAAATCGCTTGCTGCTTGGGGCATAGAGGGTCGCGTACCTTTCTTGGACAAAGATTTTATGGATGTGGCCATGCGCTTAAACCCGGAGGACAAACTGTGCAAAGACGGTAAAATGGAGAAACACATCTTACGTAAAGCATTTGAAGACTACCTACCACATAGTGTTGCGTGGAGACAAAAAGAACAATTTAGTGATGGTGTAGGTTACAACTGGATAGACAGTTTAAAAGAAATGGTAAATAACGAGGTTACCGACAAGATGATGGAAGCTGCACCGTTTAAATTTAAAATCAACCCGCCACAAAACAAAGAAGAGTATTATTACCGAAGCATTTTTAGTGAGCACTTCCCTAGTAATGCGGCAGCAAGCTGCGTGCCTAGCGTAAAGTCTGTCGCTTGCTCGACACCTATTGCCCTAGAATGGGATGAGGCATTTAAAAGCATGAACGACCCTAGCGGTAGAGCAGTTAGTGGAATTCACAGCAATGGTTATTAAAAAAAAGATATTTAGTTGTATGTTGATAAAACAGGTAGTACTTTTGCAATTATAATGAGAGAGTTAACTAAAACTTGGTGGTGGTACTATAAAACGCAATAGCCGTAAGAGTACCCCATGTTTAATAAATAACAAAAGGTCTGCTTCACGGCAGACCTTTTTAGTTTTAAAACTTTTCCAGATTTTTTATTATAAATAAACACATGTCCACAACACCTTTTATCGCCCAAACCACACACCGCTCTATTCTAGCAGACACGTTAACACCTGTTGCTATGTACATGCGCCTGCGTGATAACTATCCAGGAAGCATTTTATTAGAAAGCAATGAATATGGACAGCGCAGCAATAGCTATTCGTTTTTGTGCTGCAATCCGGTTGCAAGTTTTGAAGTTACTTATGACCATATAACAACAAGCTTTCCCGATGGTGTTACAACGCGGACAGTTTTTACCAAAGACTACAACCTGACAGAAGGCCTAAACGCTTTTAAAAACCAGTTTGCGGTAGTGCCACAAGATACGCCCTACCCTACGAACGGATTGTTTGGTTACCTGTCTTATGATGCAGTGCAATTGTTTGAAAACATACGGTTTAAAGATCGTGATGAGCACGCTACAAACATCCCGCTGGCAAACTACCAGCTCTTTCAAACCGTGATTGTTTTTGATCATTATTTTAATCGGGTGCATGTTTATGACAACTGTTATGAAGGATATGATAGTAAAATAGACCAAGTGCTCGCTGTAATAAACCATCGTGATGTAGCACATTACGACTTTCACACAACAGGAGATGAGCAGTCAGAACTTACAGATGATGCATTTAAAGAACTCGTAGAAAAAGGGAAGCAGCACTGCCGTCGCGGCGATGTTTTTCAAATGGTCCTCTCACGCAAGTTCACCCAAAGTTTTAGAGGCGATGATTTTAATGTCTATAGACAACTACGAGCTATAAACCCGAGCCCTTATTTATTCTATTTCGACTACGGTAATTTTAGAATCATGGGTTCTTCCCCCGAGGCTCAAATACTTATCAACGGTACAAAAGCAAGTATACAACCCATCGCTGGAACCTATAAACGAACCGGTAACGATTTAGAAGACCTGAAAGCTGCCGAAGCATTGAAGAGCGACCCCAAAGAAACCGCAGAACACGTAATGCTTGTAGATCTCGCGCGCAACGACCTGAGTAGGCATGCGCGACAAGTTAGCGTTGCAAGCTATCAGGATATACATTTTTACTCTCACGTGATTCACATGGTGAGCAAAGTGACAGGAGTCATTGCACCCCAGGACAAACTAGCACTTGTCGCAGACACTTTTCCCGCTGGAACTTTGAGCGGAGCACCTAAATTTAATGCAATGCAGCTCATAGATGGTTACGAAAATTCTAGTAGGACTTTTTACGGCGGCGCTATAGGTTTCTTAGGTTTTGACGGGGATTTTAATCATGCAATTGTGATTAGAAGTATTCTTTCGCAAAACAACGAACTGCAGTTCAGAGCTGGAGCTGGGGTTGTGGTAGCTAGCAATCTTGAAAGCGAGATGCAAGAAGTATATCATAAGACAAACGCACTGCGCAGTGCTATAAAACAAGCAAATAACAGCTAGACATGAAAGAAAAAGCAAACATACTCGTTGTAGATAACTATGACTCATTTACCTACAATCTGGTGCATTATCTAGAAGATTTAGACGCGCAAGTTACCGTAATGCGCAATGACAAAATAACGCCACAAGCTTGTATGGCTTATGATGCCGTTGTGTTATCGCCTGGACCAGGCATTCCTAATGAAGCAGGCAATTTAATAGCCATTATAGACTTTTTGAAAGATAAAAAACCTTTACTAGGAATTTGTCTAGGACATCAAGCTATTACTGAGGTTTTTGGTGGTACGATTGTAAATTTAGATACTGTTTATCACGGCGTTGCGACACAAATGCATCACTACGGCAGCACACTATTCAAAACGATAGACAGCCCGTTTGAGGCAGGTCGTTACCACTCGTGGGCTTCACATAATGAAAGCTTTCCTAACGCTTTAGAAATTACTGCAACTGACAGTAATGGGCAAATCATGGCACTACAGCACAAAACCTTACCCATATATGGCGTACAGTTCCACCCAGAAAGTATCATGACACCCCACGGTAAAACCATGCTCAAAAATTTTTTAGAAACTTTATAGGATGAAAGAAATATTAGCAACGCTTTTTGAACATGGCACGCTTTCGCGAAAGCGAGCAAAAGACATCCTTACTGCAATCACAACCGGCACTGTAAATGATGCACAGATTGCAGCTTTTCTGACTGTTTATAGCATGCGCAGTATTACCGTAGAAGAACTCGCTGGTTTTAGAGATGCCATGCTAGAGCAGGCTCAACTTATAGACCTAAGTGCATTTAATCCCATAGACCTGTGCGGTACCGGTGGTGACGGTAAAGACACTTTTAACATAAGTACCCTAGCCAGTTTTGTAACTGCTGGAGCAGGAGTTAACGTAGCAAAACACGGTAATTATGGAGTAAGTTCCGTAAGTGGTTCCAGCAACGTGATGGAACATCTAGGATTTATATTTACTAATGACAAGGAATTACTTACCAGGCAAATAGACCAAGCTGGAATTTGCTTTTTGCACGCGCCGCTTTTTCATCCTGCTATGAAAGCCGTAGCGCCTATACGCAAACAACTAGGCGTTAAAACATTTTTTAATATGCTAGGGCCGTTGGTAAATCCAGCGCAACCTACATTGCAAAGCGTCGGTGTTTTTAACCTGCAACTTGCCCGTAACTATGAGTACCTATTTCAATCAGAACCGCTAAAAAAATATGCCATTATACACGCTCACGACGGCTATGACGAGGTAAGCCTTACTGCAAAGGTGCGACTAGCAACTAACAGCGGTGTTGTGGACTTGCTACCAACTCATTTTGGTATGGAAACGGTAACCCAAAATGCAATTTATGGTGGTAACACTATAGAAGAAGCCGCAACCATATTTATGAATGTTCTAGAACACAAAGGAACAACAGCGCAACACGATGTAGTAATCGCAAATGCTGCTACAGCCATAGCTATTGCAAAAGATACTAGTATTAAAGACGCCGTACTTATAGCACGTGAATCTCTAAAAAGTGGTAAAGCACTTCATAGTTTCAACAAATTAATGGGCATTAAAACAACTGCATAACATGGACGACATACTTAAAAAAATAATAAACCGTACTGCGCTAGACTTGCTCAACAGAAAGAGAGAGAGACCGCTTGCTGCGCTGCGAGAACTGCCCTACTACGCGCATAAGACAATTTCCTTTACGAACAGCTTGCAAAAAGGCAGCGGCATTATCGCAGAGCATAAAAGACAAAGCCCTAGCAAGGGAAACTTTAATTGCGCTACAAGCATTAGCGATGTCGTAAGTGGTTATGAAAAAGCTGGCGCAAGTGCCATAAGTTGCCTTACAGACTTTCCGTTTTTTGGTGGAAATCTAGACGATTTGCTGGAAACAAGAGCTGCTGTAACCATACCCGTGCTGCGCAAGGACTTTATGATAGACCCGTATCAGGTACATGAAGCAAAAGCGTATGGTGCAGACGTTATACTGCTCATAGCTGCATGCTTAAATGACAAGGAATTACTTGCGTTATCAATAGAAGCACTCAATCTAAATCTAGAAATACTCTTTGAGGTCCACGACTTAGACGAGCTGGAACGCGTAAAAAAAATAACCGCACCATTCCACCTTTCAAAATATGCAATAGGTGTAAATAACAGAGATTTAAAACGATTCAAAACGGACATTTCAAACAGCGTAAACCTACTACCGTTCGCCCCTACCGGTGTTATCGCTATAAGTGAAAGTGGCATTAACGACCCAGAAACGGTTAAACGTTTAAGAAATGCGGGGTATACTGGATTTTTAATAGGAGAACACTTTATGACAACAAACGATCCTGGAGCTGCATGTGCGTCTTTTATAAAAGCTATAAAACTATGATTATAAAGATATGCGGCATGCGGGAAACTGCAAATATAGAGGCATTACAAGAGCTCGACATAGATTTTATGGGAATTATACGCTACCCAAAATCTAAGCGCTTTGTTGATGACAATCAGGCCGGTGAAATAGGCAAACTCACAATGAATAAAGGTACGGTAGGCGTTTACGTAAACGCAACGTTTGAGCAAATATTACAAGATATTATTCCTTTGCAATTAGATGTTATACAGTTGCACGGTGATGAAGATTCCTCTTTTGCAAAAGCATTATTAGCGCTAGATCTCAAAATTTTTAAAGCCTTTCAGGTAAACGATACTTTTGACTTTACGGGTTTAAAAGAATGGGAACTACTGGCCGAAGCCTTTCCTGGCAAACTATTTTTCCTTTTTGACACAGCTACTGAAAATTATGGTGGTAGTGGTTCGAAATTTAACTGGCAACTACTCGACTCATACAAAAGTAGTGTTCCGTTTGTGCTTAGTGGTGGCATTTCACAAAAAGATGCAGGCAGCTTAAAAGCACTTAAACACGACTTTTTTATGGGAATAGATATCAATTCTAGGTTTGAAACAGCACCTGGTTTAAAAGACATTGCAACAATAAAAACATTCATACAAAAATTAAGATCATGAATTATCAAGTAGACAAAAACGGGTTTTACGGAGAATTTGGTGGGGCATTTATTCCAGAATTACTGTATCCTAACATAGAGCAATTGCAAGAAAACTATTTGGAAATTGAAAAATCGCCAGAGTTTCAAACGGAGTTTAACCAGTTACTTAAAGATTATGTGGGCAGGCCTACACCGCTATTTCATGCAAAACGCCTGTCAGCAAAGTACGGGGCAGAAATCTGGTTGAAACGCGAAGACTTGTGCCACACGGGTGCACACAAAGTAAATAATACCGTAGGTCAAATTTTACTTGCAGAAAGACTAGGCAAAAAACGAATCATTGCTGAAACTGGAGCTGGACAGCACGGCGTTGCAACGGCAACCGTTTGTGCTTTAAAAGGATTGCAATGCATCGTTTACATGGGTGAAAAGGATATAGAACGCCAGGCGCCTAACGTTGCTCGCATGAAAATGCTGGGAGCAGAGGTACGGCCTGCAACTAGTGGTTCTAAAACACTTAAAGACGCAACAAACGAGGCCATGCGCGACTGGATTAATAACCCAGAAGACACGCACTACATCATAGGTTCTGTAGTAGGACCACACCCATACCCAGACATGGTTGCGCGTTACCAAAGCATCATTTCAAAAGAAATCAAAGAACAATTACAAGGGTTACCAGATTATGTTATCGCTTGTGTAGGTGGTGGTTCTAATGCCATGGGTGCATTTTACCATTTTCTAGATGACGAAAGCGTGAAATTAATAGGTGTAGAAGCTGCAGGTTTAGGTATAGATACTGACAAAACCGCAGCAACCTTAACACTGGGAACACCTGGCGTGCTCCACGCCAGCAGATCTATTATGATGCAAGATAAAGACGGACAGGTTATAGAGCCACACAGCATAAGCGCCGGTCTGGATTACCCAGGAATAGGACCTGCGCACGCATGGTTAAAAGTTTCTGAACGTGCGCAATACCTAGCCGTTACAGATGCAGATGCACTTACCGCTGCGGTAGAGTGCAGCCGTTTAGAAGGTATTATACCAGCGCTGGAAACTGCACATGCATTTGCCGTGTTAGGCAGGTTGGGATTAAAACCTACTGATAGAGTCGTGATAAATCTTTCTGGTCGTGGAGATAAGGATATGGATACCTATATGAAAGAGCTACAACTTTTTCAATAACAAACAAATCACAGGCAACTAAAAACAATTACTAAGCAGTATTACATGAACAACAAACTCACAGCACTTTTTCAATCAAGGCCTAAAAATTTGCTTAATATATTCTTTACCGCAGGCTACCCTAAGTTAGCAGATACAGGGCCGATACTCGTTGCGTTAGAAAAAGCTGGAGTAGACCTTATAGAAATAGGCATACCGTTTAGCGACCCACTGGCAGATGGTCCCACGATACAAGAATCCAGTAAAATTGCATTAGAAAACGGAATGTCCATTGAAACTTTATTCGAACAACTTCAAGAATTCAGAGCTCAGAATCCCGACTTTAAAGTACCTATATTACTTATGGGGTACCTTAATCCAGTGATGCAGTTCGGCATGGAGGCCTTTTGTAAACGATGCCGTGAACTAGGTGTCGATGGATTAATCATAGCCGATTTACCCATGTACATTTACCAAACGGAGTTTAAAGCTATTTTTGAGAATTATAACATTAGTAACATATTTTTAGTAACTCCGCAAACATCAGAGAAACGTATTCGAGAAATAGACGATAACGCGACAGGTTTCATCTATGCAGTAAGCTCAGCAAGCACCACAGGTAACAACACGACATACACAGCGGCCGGAAGCTATTTAGGCAAGTTACGGGACATGGAACTTAAAACGCCAGTACTTACTGGGTTTAACATTAAGAATAAACAAAACTTTCAAGATGCCTGCGCTTATGTAGATGGCGCCATTATAGGTAGCGAGTTTGTCAGACAAATCTCACAAAAAGGCGACTTGAACAATCATATAGCGACCTACGTAAAAAGCATACGCTAGACAAAAGTTTTTAATTTTAATAAAAATGTCTTTTTCCAAATAATAATGTGTCTATTCTTGGACATTTGCTTTGGTTATAAAAAATAAAGAACAAGAAAACGGCTATTTAAAGTACAGCAAGGAGTTAGAACCGTTAATGGTAAGCAAGGCTGCGGCATCTAGTTACGTACGTTTTTTAAGTAGTCGCATAAGTAAAATTCACTCTATAAGAAAAGGTATTCCCTACTACCTTTTTGACATGATACGGACACTTGCGCCGTTTGGTGATGATGAGCAGGCTTCGTTTTTAGATATTTCGTTAAAATCGTTACAGCGTTATCATAAAGATAACATGCATGTCTTTAAATCCTCACATACTGAAAAAATCCTAGAAATCGCCGTGGTAGTGCACTTAGGTAATGATGTTTTTAACAATAAAGAGCATTTTTACACCTGGTGCACGCGTATTAACCCATCTTTGAGCTACATGACACCGTTAGATTTAATGAGTGACTCTTATGGCAAAGAGCTAGTCACGAACGAGCTGCACCGGATAGCTCATGGTATTTTTGCATAATGCTTATTTACAGACTAACTAAAGAACGTTACAGTTATGGGCTATCTGGTTCCGGGACATCTTTAAGCACTACGAACCGCTGGAACCACAATAGCACAGAAATGATTTACACGGCAACAAGTCGAGCACGCGCCATGGCCGAGATTATGCCGCACCTCGCGCTTGATTTAATTCCTGCAGACTTTGTAATGAAAATTTTACGTATTCCTGATGCTACAGAGAATTTAGATATTAATACCGCCACCGCAGGTTTAGAAGAAACACAATCGCTAGAAGAAGTTTTATTCGAAAAAAAGAAAACTTGCTAACTCGAGTACCTAGCAAGGTTGTTAAAGGCGATTACAACATCCTCATAAACCCGTCACATACCGCTTTTGACAAAATACGAGTGGACGACATGCAACCGTTTCCATTCGATTCTCGTTTATTTCACAGAAAAAGTTAAGATTATCACATTTTACAGGCATTTGTTTTTTAGTTATTCATTTCCACAGTATGTTTGTACTCTAATGCAAATACTAAACCTACATCTACATCATTTCCATAAATCGCAACAGGCGTAGTGAAATTGTTTTGATGTAATTCAACATAATTATAAACCGTCTGTTATGCAGGCGGTTTTTTTGTTTTTAATGTTTTACAAAAACAAAATTGGCTACCCGCATTGTAAAAGCAGCGTTAACAACAAGCAATGAACAACAACACAAATTCAAACACTTTGAAAAACAACAGTACCCCAGAACCATTTACAGGAATACGGATCGCCGTTCAAAAATCAGGACGCCTTAGTGACAAATCTTTAGCACTGCTTAAAGACTGCGGTATCAAATTTGACAACGGCGGTAGGCAGCTTAAAACTGCCGCCCGTAATTTTCCCTTAGAGATATTGTTTCTGCGTGACGATGATATACCGCAATACGTAGCAAATGGAGTTGCAGACCTAGGTATTTTAGGACTTAATGAAGTTGAGGAAAAAGACCAACAAGTAACTGTTATTAAACCGCTAGGTTTTGCGAGTTGTAGATTGAGCCTTGCGGTGCAAAAAGACGTAGATTATACAGGACTAGAATGGTTTAATGGCAAGCGTGTAGCGAGCAGTTACACGACCATTGTTAAAAAATTCTTTGCTGCAAACGGGATTACTGCAACAACAGAAGAAATAGGCGGGTCTGTAGAAATTGCACCAGGAATAGGTCTCGCCGAAGGCATTTGCGATATCGTTTCTACAGGCTCTACCCTACTTATGAATGGTCTTAAAGAAGTAGAAACCGTGATGTATAGTGAGGCAGTTTTAATTGCCAACCCCAACCTTACGACTTTTAAAAAAGACCTGCTGGACAAGCTAAGTTTTAGAATAGAGGCTGTACAAAATGCAGTAAAAAACAAGTACATTTTATTGAACGCACCTAACGGTAAAATTGAAGCCATAAGTGCATTACTACCCGGTATAAAAAGCCCTACGGTATTACCGCTTGCCGAAGAAGGATGGTCTAGCCTGCACAGCGTTATTGAAGAAAATGACTTTTGGGATGTTATAGATCAACTCAAAGCAGCTGGTGCGCAAGGTATTTTAGTTTGTCCAATAGAAAAATTAATCGCATAATGAAAACAGTTCTTTACCCAAATTCTGCTCTACAACAGCAGTTATTGCAGCGACCACAACAACAGAAATCGCAAGTTGAAGCTGCTGTAAACACTATAATAGACCGTGTAAAAAAAGACGGTGATACCGCTTTGAAGTCCTATGCGATACAGTTTGATAACGCGGTTTTAGAAAATTTGCAAGTTACTATGCAAGAAATACAGCAGGCTGCTACGCTGATAGATACGCCACTTAAAGCAGCTATTCAAACAGCATTTGACAATATCTACAAATTCCACAAGGCATGTTTTACGAAGGACTATCCTGTTGTAGAGACCATGCCCGGTATCACTTGCTGGCGCAAATCCCTGCCTATTAAAAAAGTAGGTTTGTACATTCCAGGTGGTTCTGCCCCGCTTTTTTCAACAGTGCTTATGCTAGCTGTTCCTGCAAAAATCGCTGGTAACGAGCGCGTCATTTTATGCAGCCCTACGGATTCCAGTGGCAACATAAATCCAGTGGTGCTTTACACCGCAAACCTGTGCGGCGTTACAGAAATTTACAAAGTAGGTGGCGCCGGGGCAATCGCCGCTATGACCTACGGCACAGACAGTATTCCAGCGGTGGATAAGATTTTTGGCCCAGGAAACGCCTTTGTAACACGCGCCAAAGAACTCGCACAACAAGCCGGCGTAGCCATAGACATGCCCGCAGGACCTAGTGAGGTGCTCATCATTGCAGACCAGCACGCAAACCCAGCCTTTGTAGCAGCAGATCTACTCGCGCAGGCCGAGCATGGTGCGGACTCCCAAGTGATACTGTTAACTGATTCTGTCGCTTTAAGCGATGCCGTTAATGAGCAATTAAGTTTACAATTAAGTTCGCTTTCGCGAAAACTCACTACCGCAAAAGCATTAGAAAACAGCACAACCATAGTGCTACCGGACATAGCGGCTTGCGTTAATTGGTCAGACGTGTATGCACCGGAACATTTGATCATAAATACCACAAATGCTGACGAGGTCGCACAGCAAATTCAAGTTGCTGGGTCTATTTTCATAGGCAGTTACACCTGTGAGAGCTTAGGGGACTATGCAAGCGGCACAAACCACACACTGCCTACATATGGCTATGCGCGCAATTATAGCGGCGTGAGTGTAGATAGTTTTGTAAACAAAGTAACCTACCAGAAAGCAACCGCGCAAGGCATTAAAAACCTAGGGCCGGCTGTAGAACTCATGGCAACTGCCGAAGGTCTGGATG
>Ga0222708_1000313_pt1 | contig 13136 bp, 11 predicted proteins | sample AntAcemetage1576_FD_179806 | JGI IMG/M metagenome (GOLD analysis project Ga0222708, IMG submission 179806) | Saline water microbial communities from Ace Lake, Antarctica - #1576 | ecosystem: Environmental > Aquatic > Non-marine Saline and Alkaline > Saline | place: Antarctica: Ace Lake... | reverse complement strand
CATCGCCAGCGCGAGCACCGCCGAGCCGGCGAGCTCCACGGCGCCGGGTGTTGCGGTATCGCTCTCCCCCAGCATCGCCTTCAGCGGCTCACTCACCGGCGGTAGCGCCAGGATTCCGAGCAGTGCCGCACCGGCCGCGAGCACGGCGAGCGGGAGCAGTTCCCGCTGTCCAATGCGGCGTGTTCCCAGCAGCTCGGCGTCGTAGCCCGCCCCGGTCGCGTCATCCGCTCTCCTCCAGACGATGAAGAGCGCCTTGCCGGCGTAGATCGCAGAGAGCGCCGCCGCGGTGAGGCCGACGACGTAGAGCACGGGGCTCGTCTGAAGGGCGACGGCGAGCAGTTCGTCTTTGAGCGCCCAGAGCGAGAGCGGCGCGATGCCCGCGAGTGTCAGCGCGCCGACGGTAAACAGCACGCCGACCAGCGGCCAGCGACGCGCGGCGCCACGAAGCGCCGACAGTTGCTTGGTGCCGAGAGCGGCTAGCCACGCGCCCGCCACGAGGAAGAGCAGTGCTTTGGTAGAGGCGTGAGCGACGAGGTAGCCCGCACCGCCCGCGATCGACCCCACCCCGGCCGCCAGCACGACGAATCCCAGTTGGGCGGCGGTCGACGCCGCGAGCAGCTGCTTGAGGTCGTGTTGGGCGACCGCGACCGCGCCGAGCAGCAGTGCGGTGAGCGCTCCGATCCACGCCACGGTAATGCCCGCCCAGACCGTTGCCTCGAGCAGTGGCGCCACACGCAGCAGCAGGTATCCGCCCATCGCCACCATCGCGGCCGAGTGCAGCAGTGCACTGACCGTGCTCGGCCCGTCCATCGCGCGTGACAGCCAGGAGCTGAACGGTAGCTGCGCGGCCTTCCCCAGGGCTGCAGCGATGATGCCGGCGGCGATGACGTCGTGCCAGGGAGAAGACGCGGCGGGCAGATCGGTGAGCGCCAGACCCGCGCCACCCATCAGTGCGGCGCCCGCAGCGAGGTAGAGACCGAGGTCGCCCGCCCGCGTCATCGTGAAGGCGACAAGTCCGGCCTGCACGCGCCGGTCATCCCGCCAGTGGAAGCCGATCAATGCCCAAGACATCGCACCCATGATCTCCCAGGCGAACAGCAGAGCCGGGAGCGTCGTGGCGGTCACGGTCACCGCGACGGCGGCGGCGAAGATCAGCATGAAGCCGTGGAAGCGTTCTGGCGATGTCGTTCCCTCGGCCGCCGCAAAGATCAGCACGAGCAGGGTTACAATCACGACGGCGGGAAGAACGACAGCGGAGAGACCGTCGACACCGAGCCCGATCGGTGCGCCGGCGATGAAGGGGATCTCGAGCGTGGGGCGGGTGACGGCGACGACCACGGCGAGTGCTGCCGTCACGGTCGCGGTCGTGAGCGAGACCGGGATCGCCGCAGCATGGGCACGCGGTCCGGCGAGGCAAAGCACGATTCCGGATGCCGCGGGCAGCAGCACGACGAGAGCGAGGGCGAGCACGCTCATCCGGAGAGGTCCGTCGCCGAGTCGGTCATGTCTGATCCGCGGGACCGGTGCAGCAGGGTGGCGACGGCGAAGCCCATCGCCATCTCTACCGTCATCGCGGCGATCACGATGAGCAGTAGCACTTGGCCGTCCGGGGCGGGCGCGCGGAACCACCAGAAGGCGCCAGCCGCGAGGATGACGCCGTTCAACATGAGTTCAAGCCCCATCATGACCATCACGACCACCTGCTGAGACAGCGCACCGTACAGACCGACACAGAACAGTGCGGCGGCGACGAGAAGGACGGCCTCGAGTGTCATCGGCCAAGACCTCCCCGAATCGGATCGTTCGGGGTGCCACGCTTCAGGTTGTCGCCCCAGCGGTCATATCGGCCGCGCGGGTTGGCGATGACGAGCCCGGCGATGATCGTGGCGAATAGCACGGGGCTGATGGTGAGCATCGCCAGCATCTTGGGCCCCATGATCGCCTCGCCGAGCGAGGTGACAAGATCGACGGCGGGCGCACCGACGCGTGCGGGCCACGGGATGAGGAGAATCCCCGCGGCCAGCAGCACAAAGGTTCCCGTGGCCAGCACCGCTGACCAGCGTTTGCTGTGGGTCATATCCATCGGCAAGAGGGCCGGATTCATCCCCATGTACATCACCATGTAGACGGCCATGATCGCCATCTCCATGACCATCATGAGAATCGTGATGATGCCGATGTATTCAAGGCCCACCATCACGAGCATGATTCCGACGGCGATGAACGAGACCGCGAGCGCGTACGTGGCCCGCGCCATCGAGTCGACCACGAAGACGGTTACACCGGAGGCGACGGCGACGACCGCGAGACCCCAGAACAGAATGTCGACCAGCATCGTCAACCCCCCACGGCGATGAGTGCCACGACGAGCACCTGCAGCAGCGCCGCCGGCAACACGATGATCCAGGCCACCTCGGCGAATCGATCGGGGCGGATCGTCGGTACCCGGTGACGGATCGCGACGAAGGCAGCGAGCACGAGCGCGGTCTTGACGATCGTCCAGAGCCAGTCGGGGAGAAGTGGACCCCCGCCTCCGCCGAGGAACAGCGGCACGGCGAACGCGGCACCCGCGGTGAGCACGGCATAGCGGCCGGTGAGGATGAGCAACCGGTCGACGCCGGAGACGTCGACGAGGAAACCGCCCGCGATGTCCCGCCCGGCTCCCGTCGCGAACGGACCCCAACTGGAGAAGGCGATGACGCTGCCGCAGAAGATGACGAAGGCGACGGGCATCCAGATCACGAACCAGAGGTCGTGCTGCGCCGCCACCACGTCGCCGACCCTCAGGCTCTGTGCAGCGACCGCCGGCGCGATCAACGCGAACATCAGCGGCAGTTCGTACGAGACGGCCAGCGACAGGAAACGGTAGCCCCCGACGAGCGCGTGCGCGCTGTTCGCCCCCCAGCCGATCAGCCAGAACAGCGCCCAGATCATGACGTCCATCGTGTTGAACCAGACGACGCCGACGCCGAGGTCCGCGAGGGTCCATGGCCCGAGTGGGATGACAAGGATCTTCAGAAAAGTGACGACCACGAGGCCGCCAGCACCGATCCGCCACAACAGCACATCGGCCGCGACGGTGACCTGTCGTCTCTGCCGCAGCAATCGGGCTACCTGGCCAAGCGGAGCACTCGCTCCGGAGCGAAATGGGCGGCCGGCCGATTGGGCCACGAGAGCACCGTTCAGCGCGGCTGCCGCGAGCGCGAAGAGTAAAACGGCGATCGGCGCCAGAATCGCCCAAATCGGGCTGACTTGCACGATGGGTTCAGTCATGAGCACGCTCGTGCGCCTGGACGAGCGCTGCGATATCGAGCCCGAGCCCAGCGATGAGAAGGCGCGCTGTTCCAAGATCTGTTCCGACCAGCAGCTCGGGCAGGGCGGCAAGCGCGCGCTGCGCCTCCTGTGCCCGGTCGGAAAGTGATGCCACGGGCGATTGCTGGGCTGATGGGGTCCCGGTCAGGGTTGAAGCTTCGGTGAGCCAGCCGACCAGTCGATTCCGGACATCGCCGTACCCCGTCGGGTTGGGAGTCAGGGGGTTGGCGTCCGCACCAGAACCCGTGCCCCGAAGTGAGAGGTTCTTCAGTGACCAGCGCAGCAACATCGAGCGTTCAACACGACGGCGCAGCCGATCGATCGCCGTCGCGCTATTGGTGGCGTGCGCTTCCTGCGGTACGTCATTGCTTAGTAGGTCATTGCGCAACCGGCGTGCCTCCTGGGCGGCAGTTTGCCAGCCGGCGAGGGCGAGCACGTTCGAGGCGTGGTCGCAGAGCCGCACAGTCCGCTGGTGAGCATCTTCATCAGGCATCTTCACTTGAGATGACTCCTTGTTTGGCGCGTACCCGGGCGCAAACGGTGCGTCGAGAATCCGCGCTTGCGCGCTCACAATCACGTCGCCCTGCAACACGCAATCCACCACGAGGCCCGCCGGCCAGTGGGGCAGAAGCGGACCGAGCGGAACGTTGAGCACATCCATTTCCAGTCCGTCGCGATCATCGCCTCCGCCGGCGAGGGGGATACCGCCAGGCCCCTGCATGTCCATGTCGCCATGATCCATGCCCTCGTGCGACACGCTCTCGTGCTCCTGAATATGAGATTTCGGAGTCTCGGCCGCGGTCGACCGGGACCGCGCCCGAGCCTCTGCGCGCTGCAGAGAGTCATCGACCAGATGCGCGACGGCAGCATCGAGCAGTGCCGGCAGGGCGAGCGAGGTTGTCACGGCCACCCGGGATCGTGGTCCGGGCATCTGATTCCAAAGAAAATCAGATGCGGCGCGCAATTCTTTTCCCGGCACCCCGCACACAGCGAATAGGTCGGCGTCGGCGGGTGAAAGCGCAACTGTCCAGCCACGCCGGTCAAGCTCCGTTTCCAGCAGCATCCGCCATTGTTCCCCACCGGGCACTTCAACGATGAGCACATGCACGTTCGCGGAGGCCCACCGCGCGAGCACCGAGGTCACACCCATCGCAGTGATCCTTCTCGCCAGGCCCAGACGACTGCGACCATGAGCAGCCCGAGGAAGACAAACATCTCGATGACCGCCGTCGGGCCCTCGCTGGCCACAACGACAGCCCAGGGGTACATGAACAGCATCTCGACGTCGAAAGCGAGAAAGATCATGGTGAGCGGATACCAGCGGGTGTGGAAGCGGGAGAGCGCGTGTTCTCTGGGTATCCACCCCGATAGGTAAGGCGTGGTCAACAGCGGCTCCGGCGCCACCGATGTTGTTCGTGCGAAGAGGTACAGCAGGCCAATTCCGGCCAGTGCCACTCCGAGGATGACGGCGACGCTGACGTATGCCAACATTCGTCCTCCTCACCACCACACGCTGTGCTCGGCAAGTTATCAGCCGGTCCTCGACGGCGTCAGATAATCGCTGGGGCTTGCGGTGGGCCGCTGGGTGAGGTAGGCGCGCTCCACTATCGAATGCGACTGGAGGACTAATTGGCGACGTAGTTCAGGTCGAAGACGTCGAACAGAACCTGTCGCCGCTTTCAGCCCATGGCCCGCGCGAGATAGGGCGCGGTCACGCTGTCCGGATGCCGCAGCAGGTCGGCGGGGGTGGTTGCGGCGACTACGGTGCCCCCGCGGTCGCCGCCGGCCGGCCCGAGCTCGATGACCCAGTCGGAGGCCGCGACGACGTGCATGTTGTGCTCGACCGCGATGACAGTGTTACCGGTCGCCGTGAGCGTCTCGAACACTTCGACTAGGTACTGCACGTTGGCCGGATGCAGCCCACCGGTCGGCTCGTCGAGGACGAAGATCGTGCCGGTGCGGCTCGGCCGCTGCAGTTCGGTGGCGAGTTTGATCCGTTGCGCCTCACCTCCGGAGAGCTCGGTGGCCGGCTGGCCGAGGGTCAAGTACTCGAGACCGACGTCGGTGAGGGCGTCGAGGGCGCGGCGCACAGGAGGGACGCTCGCAAAGAAGTTCTGCGCATCCTCAACGGTCATGCCCAGCACTTCGGCAATGGTCACCCCCTCGAATTGCACCTCAAGGGTCTCTGGGTTGTAGCGGGATCCGTCGCAGGTCGGGCAGGGCGAATAGTTGTCGGGCATGAAGACGAGCTCGATGCTGATGAACCCTTCGCCCATGCAGGTGGGGCAGCGGCCTCCGTCAACGTTGAACGAGAACCGGCTGGCGGTGAAACCGCGTTGCTGCGCATCAGTGGTTTTTGCGAACAGCTGGCGCACAGTGTCGAAGAGCCCGGTGTAGGTTGCAAGATTTGACCGCGGCGAACGTCCGATCGGCTTTTGGTCGATCGAGATGATGCGCTGGGGAGTGTTCTCGAGGGCGTTCTCTGCATCGACGCGCTCGATGATCTCGGCCAGCAGTGACGACTTCCCCGAGCCGGAAACCCCCGTGATGGTCGTCATGACCCCCATGGGAATGTCGACCGATATGTTCTGCAGGTTGTTGCGGGTGAGGGCTGCGAAGTGCCGCCACGACTGAGCCTCGCGCACCTCGTGCAAATGGGGAGGTTCAGCGGGGAACATGAACCCAGCCGTGACCGAGTCGGACACGTGCTCGAGGGCGTGCGGCGGTCCGCTGTGCACCACGCGCCCACCCTCGGTGCCAGCCCGTGGGCCGACGTCGATGAGCCAGTCTGCACGGCGGGCAATGTCAAGGTCGTGCTCGACCACGAAGAGGGAGTTGCCGGCGGAAATGAGCCGCTGCAGGGCCTTATAGAGCGCCGTAGCGTCGGCCGGGTGCAGGCCGGCCGACGGTTCATCCATCACGTAGAGCACCCCGAAGAGCCCCGACCGCAGTTGGCTGGCAAGGCGAATGCGCTGCAGTTCACCCGGCGACAGGTCAACGCTTGACCGGTCCATTGAGAGGTAACCGAGGCCAAGGCGCACGATCGCCTCGACCCGCACGCCGACATCTTTGACAAGCGCGCGGGCGGCGGATGCGGCGGGCGCGCCGTGTTCGTCGACGCCGCGCGACTGCGCATCCAGACCCGCATCGAGCACTCCGCACAGCTCGGAGAGCGGCATGCGGACCAGTTCGGAGATATCGAATCCGCCGAAGGTGACTTTGAGGGCTGCTGGGCCGAGCCGCTTTCCGTGACAGGCGGAGCAGCGGCCGACCACGATGTACGGCTCGAGCCGCCGGCGTTGCGACTCCGACTCGGTTTTCGCGTAGTTGCGCATGAGGTAACTGCGAGCGGAATACCAGGTGCCGTTGTACGGCCGATCGTTCCCGCCCTCACGTACGCCGACGAGTACCGTCGGCTGTTCGTCACTGAAGAGCAGCCAGTCGCGATCCTTTTGAGAGAACTGTTGGAACGGCAGGTTGGTGTCGTAGCCGAGCTCACCCGCGATGCGCTTGAAGTTGACGCCCTGCCAGCCCCGGTTCGCCCACACCGCAATCGCGCCATCGTTGATGGAGAGGGTCGGATCGGGAACGAGGAGCTTTTCTGTGGTGCTGCGCCCAACGCCGAGACCGTGGCAGGTTGGGCAAGCGCCCGCGACCGTGTTGGGCGAGAAGGCGGCCGCCGGCAAGTGGGCGACCCCAACCGGGTAGCTTCCGGCCCGGCTGAATAGCAGCCGCAGCACGTCGGAAAGGGAGCTGATGGTGCCCAGCGACGACCGTGAACTTGTTCCACCCCGGGCCTGCTTGAGGGCGACGGCCGGAGGCAGCCCGTCGAGCGAGTCAATGTCGGGCGCGCCGACCTGCTCGATCAGCCGACGGGCGTAGGGCGCGACCGACTCGAAGTAGCGGCGCTGCGCCTCGGCAAACACCGTGCCGAACGCGAGAGACGACTTACCCGACCCCGAGACGCCCGTGAAGACCACGAGGCAGTCGCGCGGAATGTCAACGTCAACATCGCGCAGGTTGTTTTCGCGGGCGCCACGCACTCGCACCCAGCCCGTGGAACCCTCCGGTAGCGCGTGGGTACGGCCGGGTGATGACGTCAATTCGGGCATCATTCCACCGTAGGCGACACCGTATTCGGGGGGCCAGCCCCCCTCACACCCATCAGCCCCCGAAACCACTCCGCAACCACTTCACGAGACAGGGCTTCTGTTGAGGGCTCATCGTCCGGCGCCTCGCCTGACGACGCGTAGGCTCGGGCACCATGGCAGCCGGTGCAGTGGTTTACGTTTTTGCGGGGCAATTGGCTGATGTGGACCGCGGCGTCTACGAAGACCTGGCCCTACGGGTTGCCCAGCATCCGTCAGAGACCGACGCGTACATGATGACGCGCGTGCTCGCCTATTGCCTCGAGTACGACGAGGGCATCGCGTTTAGCGAGGGGGTCTCGTCAACCGATGAGCCTGCAGTGCTCGTGCGCGACCGTACCGGGCGGCTCATCGTCTGGTGCGAGGTGGGGGCCCCGGATGCGGCGCGCCTGCACCACGGCAGCAAACTGGCCGACCGGACGACGATTTACACGCACCGCGACCCGGCCAAAATGTTGGCACTGTGGGCGGGTAAACGCATTCACCAGTCAGAGCACATCAGCCTGCACAGCTTTGACCCCGGCTTCATCAATGCCGCGGTTGCCGCGCTGGAGCGCCGCAATGCCATCACCGTGTCGGTGACGGAGCGCACTCTGTACCTCGATCTCAACGGAGTGGCACTGAGTTCGGCGGTGCACGAGTATCCCCTCAGCTGAGTGCTGAGGGAGGGGTGCTCAGGCGGGGGTGGTCACTGCGGCGTGGCCCGAGGTGCGGCGTAGGGCGCGATCGCCGAGCGTGACGAGCGCCATGTGCGGCACAGTGAGGGCCGCTAAGCCGATGAAGACGACGCGTAACAGCTGATCATCGAGGGATGCCGTGCCAGCGGTTGCCCACAGAAACACGCCGGCCATCAGCAGGGGGGCAAGCGTGTACGCCGCGACGATGAGCAGCGTGAGGCGGCGACCGTGACCGTGCTCTTCGCGAAAACCCTCGCGCAAGTGGCGCACACTGTGTAGCCCGCAAAAGTAGACGATGAAAAACATCAGTGGCGGAGCGAGCAGGGCGAGGGCCGCTGCGGCGATGAGCTCCACGCCTTCGTGGGGCGCTCTGCGTGCAGCGATGACTGCGGCGACCGCCAGGGCGACCAGCAGCACGGGACCGATCGCGGCCTGCGCCGCGGCTACTGCGCGAGCGCCCTCGCCGGCGAGCGTCGCGTAGAGGTCTGCCACGGCATCCTCATCGCGCAGTGACGGCAGGCTGAGCAGGGCCGCACCGGTGATGAACCGCAGCGCGAGGGGGCGCGCGCGATTCCAGTCGCTGCCGAAGTGAGCAGCCGAGATGAGCAAAAAAGCGATAAGGCTCGGCACGGGTGCGACAAGCCAGAGGGCGACGACGGCTGCCGCAACGGCCGTGTAGACGAGATTGAATGCGGCGAAAGTGAAGGGTGCGCGCCAGAAGCCGAGACGGCGGCCAATGAGCGGGTCGAGGGCGCCGTGCGGCATGCCCAGTACGGCGGCGAGTATCGCGATCGCGGCGATTTGTACGACCAGCGGAGGCTCGGGGTTGGCGAGGAGAAAAGCGAGCGCTGTCAGCAGGGCCAGCGTCAGAAACAGCCCGGTTTCGGGCGGCGTGGTTTGGCGCGGGGTTTGGGATGTTTTGAGAGACGCTGCGGTGCGCGATGTTCCGGGAGGCGCTTCGGTGCCGGACCGGCCTTCGGTGGAGTCGATGTGACTGTTGCCACCCCAATCGCTCGCGTCGCTGCTGACGGGGTGGGTGTTTGCTGACGTCACTTTCGCACCCGATCGAGGTGCGTCTCACTCGCTGCGGCGGCGGCGGCGACAAAACGCGCACGACGGTCCGGTAGCTGCGCCAAGAAGGGCCTCAGGGGCAAACTTGCGATGATGCCGATCAGGTCGCCGACCGTGGCGCGATCAGTGAGAAAACGCAGCAGGCGTTTGGGGGCGGCGCCCTTTGCCATGGCCATGAAGTATTCGGCCGTTCGCTCGGGATGCGCGCGCACCGCCTGCAAAAAGATGCGGTCCATCTGGCGTCGCACCCATGGCTCGACCGGGTGTGGGGCGGGTGCTTCGCCACGCGCGAGAGAATCGGCGCACGCTGTAGCCCACCGCTGAATACGTAAAAACGCGTAACCAGAAGCATCGCGCAGTGCACCACCGGCAATGCCGGCCAGCACGACGCCCGCGATTGCGGGCTGAGGGGCATCCACCCGACCCATCGGAAGAATGCCGCCCTCTTCGCGCACCACAGTCGCCTCCGACAGGCCCATGGCAATCAGTTCGGCATCACGTTCGGCAGCGACCACGCTTTGGGCCACCGGTACGGGGCTGAAACGTGTCCACTCAACGAGCGCACGCGTCGGGGTGAGGGGCAGCACGTACACGAAGGCGAGCCCATCGGCGCCACTGCGCATGCGGGTCATCAGGCCCACCGCGCCAGGGGTTGCTTCTGCGCCTGCTTCTGCGCTCAGGCTCGCACCAGTGGCTGCGCCCGGGCCCGCGCTCGATTCGGGTGATGGGAGCGTCCCGCCGTGGTCAATCTCTACCCCGCTGAAGCACTGATACAGCAGCGCCCGGGTGCGGCGTGGTCGGGTGTCAACCACGCAGCGGGCGCGTAGCGGCCCACGGTCAGTTTGCACTTCGACGCCCGCGGTGCCATCGCTGAGGATGACCTCACCGAGGTCATGAGCGCTGAGCCCGAGACGCAGATCAACCTGCGGGTCGGTGGCGATCGCGGCGAGCGCCCACTGGTAGAAGTCGGCCCCGCGAATGTACTGATAACTCATGCCCTCCACCCGGTGCGTCACCTGGCGGCCGCGAGTGTCAGAAAATGTCCAGCCGCTCCACTCGTGGGCAACGACGTCTCGCAGAGCGTGGTGGTCGTGGTTCCAGAAACTCCAACTGCGGTCGTCGACAAACTCGGTGCGTGGGTCGATGACGACTACCCGCAGATCGCCGTCGCCGTTGGCGAGGCGGGCCGCCAGCGAGAGCCCTGCGCATCCGGCGCCCAAAATGGCGACATCGACCTCTTCGACCCCGTGAGTCCCGCCGCTGTCGCGACCGTCGTCGGCTGCAACCGTGTGATCAATTTGCGGGTTGACAGAGGAAAAGGGCGGCACGGGCGATGGCGCAGACATCGACGACTCCACGGCAGGGGGCGGAAGAAGGGGCGAGGCGGCACCGAGGGCGCCGACTCTTCAAGCCTAAGCGCCGCCGCTGGCAGGCAACTCCACGACCACGGCACCGTTCCCCGAACGCCACCTTAACCACCTCGGGCGACACTCGCACGGTCACGGCGGGCGCATCCGCGGTACCGTCATCTCATGACTTCTGCTGACGCAGCCTCGTCGGGTAACTCCGACAGCGCAACCACGACCACTTTTGCTGACCTGGGCCTGAGTGACCCTGTTTTGAAGGCCCTGCGAGACGTAGGCTATGAAATTCCTTCGGCAATTCAGGCCGCCACGATTCCCACCCTGTTGGCTGGGCGCGATGTGGTCGGTCTGGCTCAGACGGGAACCGGAAAGACGGCGGCCTTCGCGCTGCCTATCTTGTCGCGCCTCGACGTGCACCAGCGCACCCCGCAGGCCCTCGTGTTGGCGCCCACGCGCGAGCTCGCACTGCAGGTGTGTGAGGCCTTTGAGAAGTACGCAGCGCACCTTCGGGGCGTGCACGTACTGCCCGTCTACGGCGGCCAGGCCTACGGAGTGCAGCTGTCAGCGTTGCGCCGCGGGGTTCACGTAGTGGTGGGTACCCCGGGGCGCATCATGGACCACCTCGCCAAGGGCACTCTCGACCTCAGCGAGCTGAAATACCTGGTGCTCGACGAAGCCGACGAGATGCTCAAGATGGGCTTCGCTGAAGACGTCGAAACGATTCTCGCCGACACTCCGGCCAACAAGCAGGTGGCACTGTTTTCGGCCACCATGCCGCCGGCCATCCGTCGCATTTCACAGAAGTACCTCAACGACCCCGAAGAGATCACGGTGCGCTCCAGCACCACAACTTCGGCGAACACTACGCAGCGGTACCTCATCGTCGGCTACCCGCAAAAGGTGGATGCCCTGACGCGCATTCTCGAGGTTGAAAACTTTGAGGGCATGATCGTCTTCGTTCGCACGAAGAACGAAACCGAGACCCTCGCCGAGAAGCTGCGGGCACGCGGATACTCAGCGGCCGCCATCAGCGGAGATGTCGCACAGGTGCAGCGCGAGCGCACCGTGAATCAGCTCAAGTCGGGCAAGCTCGACATTCTTGTCGCCACCGACGTGGCGGCTCGCGGTCTCGACGTTGATCGCATCAGCCATGTCGTCAACTTCGATATTCCAGTCGACACCGAGTCGTACGTGCACCGCATCGGTCGCACGGGCCGCGCCGGTCGGTCAGGCTCAGCCATCAGCTTCGTCACCCCGCGTGAGCGTCGCCTGCTGACGGCGATCGAAAAAGCCACCCGCCAGCCGCTCACCGAAATGCGTCTGCCGAGTGTCGAAGACGTCAATGTCACCCGTCTAGCCCGCTTTGACGATGCGATCACTGCGGCGCTGGGTCAGAATGACCGCGTTTCTGCGTTTCGCGACATCGTCAGTCACTACGTGCAACACCACGATATTCCTGAGCTTGACGTTGCTGCGGCGCTGGCGCTTGTCGCCCAGGGAGACACGCCCCTGTTGCTATCGGCCGAAGAAGAGCGCGCGCAGCGCTTCGCGAACGACGATCGCAGCAGCCGGGATGACCGTTCGTCACGCAGCGACCGCCCTGACCGTGGCGACCGAAGTGACCGTGGCGACCGCGATGGGGGTCGACCGGAGCGTCGTAGTCGACCCGCCTCAGGCCCGATGGCCTCATACCGCATCGAGGTCGGTCGACGTCACAAGGTTGAGCCCCGTCAGATCGTGGGCGCGCTGGCCAACGAGGGCGGACTCAGCCGCGAAGACTTTGGGGCGATCACCATTCAGCCTGACTTCTCGATCGTCGAACTGCCGGCCGACCTGTCAGCGGGAGTGCTCGCCAAGCTGCAGGGCACTCGAATCAGCGGCAAGCTCATCGAGATTGCCCCTGATCGCGGGCGGCCTCAGAAGCGACGCTGAGTTCGACGGAACCGCCCTGGCATACCCTAGGGGGGTATGTTATGGTCTTCCCCATGGAGACTTCGCAGACCAACCACCTCAACCTGCTCACCGGAAAATCAGCCGACACCACGCTCCTCGACAGCGGCCCTGATGTTTCTGCTGACATTTCCGTCGACACTGATTCATCGGGCGGCGGATGCTGTGGCGGTGGAAGCGGTGGCGCGTGTGCGTGCAGTAGCTCTGCGGCTCCGGCATTCGACCTTTCAGGCAGCCGGGGGCTCACGGCATCGGCGAGTGACGCTGAACTCAGTGACGCTGAACTCAGTGACGCTGAACTCAGTGACGCGGCGGCGGCACCCGCCCGTCGTTCAGGCATTCCACGTATCTCTGTGACCCCCACCGAATTTCTGGTCACCGGAATGACATGCGGCCACTGCGTGGCGAGCGTGCGCGACGAGGTCGGCGCTGTCGCCGGCGTCAACTCAGTCGAAGTGGTGCTCAAAAAGGGTGGCGCCTCGCGCGTCACCGTGACCTCCGCCGGCCCCGTCGATGCGGATGCCGTGCGTACCGCCGTCGAAGAGGCCGGCTATCAACTGGTCTAACGCCGTGACTATCGCCTCGTCAGACCTCACCCCGGCCGTGCAACTCGA
>Ga0222708_1000309_pt1 | contig 13185 bp, 8 predicted proteins | sample AntAcemetage1576_FD_179806 | JGI IMG/M metagenome (GOLD analysis project Ga0222708, IMG submission 179806) | Saline water microbial communities from Ace Lake, Antarctica - #1576 | ecosystem: Environmental > Aquatic > Non-marine Saline and Alkaline > Saline | place: Antarctica: Ace Lake... | reverse complement strand
TTGATTCACCATATTTATTATACCAAAAAATTAATGATTCTGCTAATTGTGAATTAGTAACTATTGGATTTCCAACATGGTCAATTGCATTGGCAGTAAACACTGTTGGAGTGTTAGATAAACTACTAAATGGTAAATTATAATTATAACTACCACTTATTAAACTATTTGAAGTACCACTACAAATAGTTCTTATAAAATCTTCACCTGTTTTTGTTATTTTTTTCATTAATACCTATTTTTTATAAAATTTTTAGCTCTTTCATCAAATATTACATATCCCTCAAGTACCAAGCCCTTATCAAACCTTTTAATTAAGTCATCAAGAGTACCAACCTCGTCATATTTAGGAAAAGTACCATTATATATGGGTCTTTTTGAAATATCATTAGTAAAGTATCCATATCCAAGTGGTTTCTCAAAATGAACATCATCATCATTTGTAAATCTGCCACCCCATCTAAATCCATTTTCTTCGGCTATTTGAGCTATAGATTTATTAGATATAAACGGAGTATTAGTAGGTGGATTATTTTCTTTAAATTCCCAATATGGGTTTTCATTTTTCAAGTATATCTCTGCTATTGGTTTTTTGTTTGCATCTAATCTACGTAGAGAAACATCAATAGCTAAACCGTATTGATGAAAACTTCTTCCGGGTCTTGCAATTGGGTTACCATTGGCATCTTTTTCAGTCACATTTGCTTGTTGTTGTTTACTTCTAAATGCTGAGTTTATTTGCAAGAAATATCCTTCATTCTCCCATAATCTGAATAATCTTGCAAATTCTGATCTTACTTGAGGGTGAAGAGTATCTATATAAGTATTATTTTTATCAATAAAACTTTTTAACCTACTTTCTGATCTTAAAGCATCTGCAAATCCACTATTTTCGGCTTCCTCTCTAAATTGACTTAGACTTACATCATTTAAAGTAACATTACCACTTAAATCTTCTGCAGTTCCTGATTGATAACCAATATTAACCGCATAATTATTCTCATTTATAAATGGATTTGGGTATTTAAGGATTTTAGTACCTTGAAATTCAGTCATAATATTATTTGGTGTAATAGTATGTTCTACATCTAAAATAATATAAGCCCCAGAATACATTGGTATATTTTCCAATTGGAAATATTGTGTTGGTTGAATCATCATATTACCAAACATTTTAACTTTCGCTGAATATGCACGATTTTCATAAACATTAAATAGATTTTGACCTTTAGCCACAGGACTTGTATTACTTTCATCGCCAGCAATTTTAGAAAGAATTGCTAATGAATCATTAGTTTCAGTAAACTCTCTACCCTCTAATTTAATATTGGTAAAATATGATTGATTTTGTTCTGCAAATCTTACTCTAAATGCTCTCACCTGTGAATATGGTTGATTAGTATTCGTTTCAACATCGTTTTCATCTATACATTTACCTTTAAAGTCAGTAAAATCTCCATTACCTATATCTATAATACCATCATCTTCATATTCACTAGAATCGTTATTTAACTGTGATGCACTACCTCCTATATACATACAAACGAATGCTGGTTTAGCTTCTTGATCTAAATTTGGTATTATTTTAAACGAATCTTCCCATTCATTATCCTTGAATGACATAAAATTTTGTAATGGAAAAAATTCAAATCCATTATGTGATAGTAAAGTTGACATAACTGAAAACATGTTTACATCAAAGTCATTAACTAATTCTAGTAATGGTTCTACATCTATTATACATTCAGTTCCAATAGGATTCATTGCTCTATCAACAAACATAAATTTATCTATAAGACTATCACCATTACCTTCATTTAATGGAAAACCCTTATTTATATCTGAACCAAGACCTGCAATCCACTTATCAGAAATAGATTTAAATGAATAATATAAAGTTCCTTTAATATCATTATCATTAATACTATCATTGGCTTGTTTATCAATATTATTGATAATAACTTTTTGTGCAACTAATTCAGATGCTAAAGTAGAAAAGAATTTTTTGAAATAACTTTCATTAATTTGTGCTTTAGTTTTTGTACTATTTCCATTAATAGTTTCAGCATTGGTTACTGATAATGGCTGAAATAATCTAGTTTCAAGTGAATCAAAAATAGCATTACCATCATTATTAAATTCTGGTATATAAAATGAGAATTCACTTGGAACGACAAAGATATACGGTTCAAATAATTTTTCAACTACAGAATCTCTTGACCCATTAAGTAATTCATTTGTGAAATATTCCTTAATTCTAACCTCAAATCTATTTAGAGGTACACCTCTAATACTTTCAATAGCTTGATCATATAAGTCAATACTTGCTCCAAGTAAATTTAATATATTTTGATTTCTCAATTCATTTATTTCCTTTATAAGTTCTTGATTGGTTACTACATTTCTTATTAATCTAATATATGATCTTTCAAAATCAGTATATTCATAATCAACAAAATCATTAAAAATCTTTATTAGTTTGTTTTTATCATTATCAAGCATTAATTGATTGGTATAGATAACATCTAAATTAAAAAGAGCTATATCACTATTTCCTTTAAAAAGACCTCTACTAGAACCATCTGCAATTACAGTTGGTAATACGAATTTATTTATTAAACCATCAACCTCTAATCTAAATGCTGTATTTCCAGTATTACTATATTTAGCAAGACCACCCATGTACAACACAGTAAAATATGGTACTTCAATTACTGATGGAAATAAGAAAGATGAATTAACTTGTTTAGATTGTTGTACATCAAGACTGAATCTATCATATACACTTCTAGCTTTGAGAAAATTAGAAGCAAATAAGAAAGCTTTAGCTTCTTTAAATGTACTTGAATCAGTAAGAGATGTATATGTACTACCAGTAAAAAATTCAATTAATTCATTATAAGTATTATTTTTTGTCAATGTATCACTTAAAACATCAGTAAAAGAGTTATCTGAATTAGTAGCAAGAATAATATTCTTAGACTCAAAAAAATCTGGAATATTTTTCCTAGTTGAAGATTCTTGACTTGTTCCTCTGTTGTACCCTGCGATATATTTGGTTCTATAATCGTTACCATTTTCAATATCAGTAGCATATATTAAATTTTCTTTTGTGAAAACAACAGGTCTATCATTAAGATTAAAAAAGTTTAATATATCGTTAATTATACTATCATCAAGTAATGCTATATATTTATCAATTGAATTTTGTGGATCACCACCATTTGCAGTTCTAATCACTGCAGCTCCTCTTATAATTTCAAAGCCTTTATATAATTGAATATCACTATTATTATAATTATCTGAATTACGGTCTTTATATAGTTTAAATATACTAGAATTTACTCCAAGGTTTTCATCGTTCTCATCTTCGTAATCGATTACTGTTGGATCAATATTATTACCTATAGTTATATATTTTGAATTTAAACCTCCACTACTTACTCTATTATAAGCAGGTGCTTTTGATAACTCTTGTGATATTCTTTGTATATTTGCACTACTTAAATCATCAGCAATACGCTTTAAATTATTAATGGCATCCTGATTTGTAAGTGAAACAGCTAAATTATATGCTTCACCTGTTGCATATATCTCAATTAATCTTTGATTATCATAATCGTTTTCAGTACTATATCTTTTTAGAAAGTCATCTTCTTCACTATAAAATGATCTACCAAAAGTATATTGTGATAAAACATAATATCTTTCAATTATTTTATTTAAATATTTATTAGTGATAATATCAGTACCATTGTTACTATATTGAAATTCAATATCATTATATGGAGACTCTCTTTTACCGAAAATATTACTAAGTAATTCACTATCAAATGGTGTAACAGGAATCCATTTGTTATTACCTTGTGCATCTTCTTGACTTCTTAGGTCATTAACTAGTAATTCTTTTTGTAATTTTATAAAAGCATTAATATAATCATCAACTAGTGTAATTTCAGGAAATGGTTCTCCACCTGAATTACGAACTTGATTCGATAATGTAATTGGGTACTGTCTTACATTTCTTTGAACGTTACACTTACCAGTAGTTCCAGATACATATAATGGAAATGAACTAACTCTTTCTTGTTTTATACTTTGATTACTAAATATTAAATTACTAAATTTTTGATGGTGATTTTCAGCATCAACATTAGTCTTTCTTAAAATATTAAAGAAAGTATCAATATCATCACAAAGTATTTTAAACACATTATAAATTGTAGGTAAAAATCCTAATGTTTCATTAACAGTGTTACTGATTTTACCTTGTAATATTAATCTTGCACTATTTCTCCTCTTTAATGCTATTTCTTTTTCGTCATTTAATTTTATATAATAACCTGTAATATCAAGAGCTACAAATGTAGGTGTAGTTATATTTCCATTGGCATCTCTAGTTGTTAAATGATTTAATTGTGGTTCAGCTTTTAAGTCTTGAGATTCATTAATACTTATTTTTGCATCACTAATTAATCTTGATTTGAAATTTTGATTTAAGCTAACCTGAGCTTTTCTTAGATTTACATTGTCAATTGCACTTGATAAAAAATTTTGATTTATTAAATTCAATTGATTACTGTTTGTATTACCAGTAATTTCAATAGCGAGATATAAATTACTATTTACACCGTTATTATTATCATTGTTCCCATTTTCTGGAGTAGCTTTAATTCTAGAAGTTGAATTACCATCTGTTTTAAGTGATTGTATTTTTTGATTATAATCTTCAACTTTATTTATTCTTTGAAGAGTCGGTTTTTCAAGACCTTCTGGTGGATTTTTAGAACCAATTATTATTGATGCATTTTTCTGTAATTGTTCACCTTCTAGTATATTCTTAAAATTATTTAATAAACTAATATTAGATTCTATTTCAGCAAGCTTTTGTTCTGCATTGTCTAAATCAGTTGATTCTTGACTACTTTCTTTAATTGTGGTAATTCCATCATAAAGTCTTTTTAACTTTATAATAAACTCATGTGTAGTTTTAGGTGGTAATTTTATATTAGGTGTTTGTCTTTGAGTATCAATTTCACCATCACCATCAGTAATTTGCTCCTGCGTTTTAGGATCAGCAGGTGGTCTAGTTTCTTGTTTAATCAAAGGTAAAATATCAACATATTTAAAAGGCACATCAGTTAATGGTGCAAATGTTCTAGCAATAAATTCTGCTGATATTGTAAAATTACCTATTTCAGATTGAAATTCAGTACTATGTCTAACCAAGTGTAATTGATATGTTAATGATTTACCATAATATCCTTTTACTGTTAAGTCAAATATTGGAGGTGGAAAATCAAATAATGCTTGATAAGGTGATTGACTACCTTTATTAAAGAAAGCTAATCCTTTTATGTCTGTAAATTCAATATTTACTTGAGGTATATAAGATGAATTTGTTTTTATATTAATACTTGTAATACCAAACCCTTCAAGTATAGTGCCTGTATTACTTTCATTTTCGCTCCATTTAGTTGTGAAGTTACCACTATCAGTATCGTAACCTAACATGTTTACATTTGTATCACTTATTTGGCTTTCAAGTAAACTAGTTGAACCTGCATCAAATCTAATAACACTTCTTCTTCTTCTTCTAGTTCTCAAACTAACGAATATAAACATTTCCTCATAATTAGGTGTGCCATTTAAATATTCAGGTAAATCACTCACCGTATTCATCGGATCAATGAGTAAAACATTACCATTATTGACTTTTTTTTCTGCCATCAGTATATTTTTTTATAAATAGTACATTTTTTAAAAGCAATTCAAGAGAAAGCGTGTAATATAAACTATTTATAAAAAAATAATTAATGAGTTTATATATGATGTTATTACAGATTAGTGTAGAAGGATTTAATGAGGCTGCAGAAATCAGTCCACTTTTTGGGATACTTGTGTCAACAACAGTTATTTTAACTGGTGCTGTTATATATTTATTTAGGTTAGTATCTGATAAGAACAAAGAGGTTTTAAAATTACAATATAAATCATCAGAAAAAATTGAAGTAATAACTAATGCACATATTGAAAGATTAGAAGCAATTAGAGTTCAAGTTTTAAGTGATGATAGAATTCGTTCAAAAGATAGTGCAGAAACTGAACGTGAAATTCTTAGTATTCTCAACTCTCTTACTAAGATATTAGAACTTGGTGATGAGAAGAGTAAAGCAGAAAGAATAATAATACTTGATAAGCTTAATGATATTAATAGAAAATTAAATACTACTATCGAAGCACTTATCAATAAAAAATAAAATTAGAACTATTTATAATAAAATATAAGATGAGTAAAATTCTTGAAAAAGATGCTAAAAGTGGATTTGGAATATTAATTGAAAGTGATGCAGGATATGTTGATTCTAGTTTAAATCCCTCTTTACTTAAAGAGGGATTCCAATTTAAGCCAAATGAACCAGTCTTAATAAACTGTATTCTTCAAAAATGGGGAATAAAAAATAAGAATGGTAGAATTTATCCAAAAGAAGTTCTAGTTAATCAAATAAGTGAATATCAAATCGCTGTTGATAGTAATTCTGCTGTTTCAGAAGCAGATCATCCAGATTCATCAGTAGTTTCCTTAGCCAATATATCACATATTATAAAAAAAATGTGGTGGGGTACTGGAGAAAATGAACATATATTATATGGTCAGCTTGAAATAATTACATCACCAGCTTATATGAGAGATGGTGTTGTGAGTATGATTGGTGATAAAATAGTTGAGTACTTGAAAAGAGGTATTAAACTAGGTATATCTTCTCGTGGTGTAGGATCACTGAAAGAAATAAATGGTGAAAATATAGTACAAGATGATTTTGAATTAATTTGTTTTGACTTAGTTCATTCACCAAGTACTCCCGGAGGTTTCTTATTTCCTGATATGAATCAAATGGAAATTGGGTCTACTATGAAAGAAAATGTTAGAACTGTAGTGACTTCTTTAAACGAAAATAATAAAAAAATAACATCAGCATTAAATAAATTTTTACTTTAAAGTAATAAAAAAATGCAAATATAATAAAAATATTTTAAATAATTAAAGTTTTAAAGGTATAATTTATAAAAATTTGTACTTTTTAATTTTTAAAATGTATTTATAACAAAATAATAGAATCTAATTAGCTATGGCAAACGAAAATAAAAAATCAGTTTTAGAAGAAGCAGTACTTGAGATGCAATCAATTTTAGAGGCTGCAGATAAAAATGCTAAAAATAAAATAGCTAAGGAGCTTCCAGAGAAGTTTGAAACGCTTCTTAATGAAGAAATTAAAAAATTAAAAAATAAAGAATCAGTATACGAGTCTGCTAAAGACAAAAAAGAAGAACCCGATAACACAGGTAAGAAAGAAGACACTGATAATAAAAAAGAATCTCAAAAAGATGAGATGAATGAAATGGACATGAGAGAAATGTCTATTGAGGAAGTTGAAGAAGCCTATGAGAATGCTAGTGATGAAGACTTGTTTGAAACTATTAATGTTGATGACATTGCTCAAGAAATCGACCAGATGGAAGGTATGCAAAATGAAGTTGAACACATGCAAAAAGAAAGTGCTGAACCTAACGATCCTTACGCAAAACTAAGACAGCTTCACGAAATGATGTCTCAAATGATTAATGAAATGGATGATGCTAAAATGCATGAAGAACTTCACGAGAAGTTTGACTCTCACATGAAAGAAATGTATGGTGAAGGTTATACTAATAACATGGGAGAAGAAAAATGTAATGAGCTTTATGAAATGTATAAAGAATCAAAGAAAGGCAAAGTAGAAGAAACTAAAAAAGTAAACGAATCAGAAGAAATGAACGGAATTGAATCAGAAATAATGCAAGGTAATGTTAGTGAAGATGTTGTTGGCGGTGGTGCAATCCTAAGTGGTGTAATTGGAATAATTGCAGCAGCTGGTGGTATTGAAGGATTCATGAGATATTTGAAAGCTAAAAAGCCAGATTGGTATAACACTATGGCAGGACTAGGTTCTGCAGCAGGTAATAGCAGACAAAGAGGCATGGGTGATAGTACTTCTGTTGATAGTTCAGCTAATATGAACGAAGATGCAGTTGGAGCTGGTACTATATTAAGTGGTGTAATTGGAATAATTGCAGCAGCTGGTGGTATTGAAGGATTCATGAGATATTTGAAAGCTAAAAAGCCAGATTGGTATAATACTATTTCAGGACTAGGTTCTGCAGCAGGTAATAGCAGACAAAGAGGCATGGGTGATAGTAATTCTACTGATAGTTCAGCTAATAACAACATGGGTGGTATAACTGAAGAAGAAGAAGAGTGTGGCGATGAAATTGATGAAAATCTAATAAATACCCACGGTGCTCAAAGAAAAGTTCAAGGTGGTAAAAATCCTAGTATTGATGTAGCTGGAAAGCACAGAGAAGATAGAATGAGACCTGCTATGCGAGAAGGACAAGACAAAAAATTGAAATCTCTTATGGAGGAAAATAAGAAATTGTCTAAACAACTAATTGCTATTAAATCTGATAGTTCTGATTTAGAATCTACTAACGAAACTTACAAGGGTGTCTTACAGAAATACAGAAATCAACTACAGGAAATGGCTGTACTAAATACAAATATTGCACATGTTAATAATCTTTTAATTAAAGAAGGTAATCTTTCAATTGATGAGAAGAAAATTATTGTGAACAAGTTTAAAAGTGTAGAGACAATCACTGAATCTGATGAAGTATTTAAAGGTCTTCTTTCTGAAATGGTTAACAAAAAGAAAGATATATTAGATGAAGGAATTAACGATAAAAATATTGAACAAAAGTTTAATGATTCAATCGATCCATCATCTTCTAAAAAAATAACAGAACAAATCGTTGAGAAAACAGCATTAGGTAATGCTCATTTGAATAAAATCAAATCAATGATGAATTATGCTATTCAAAAATAATTAATAATAAGAATTTAAATAAAAAAAAGAAAAAAAATGGGTTTTTTAATTGAAAGTCAAGAAGTAGGTAACATCGGTTTGAAACAACTACGTGAAACTAGAGAAGTTACTACACAAAGATGGGAAAAATTAGGTCTTTTAGAAGGTCTAGATGGTAACGTTAAAGAGAATTGTGCTCAATTGTTTGAGAATCAATTATCAAGTATGATTAATGAGTCTACTGACTCTGCATCATCTGGACAGTTTGAAACTGTTGCGTTCCCAGTTATTAGAAGAGTATTTGCTAAATTATTAGCAAACGACTTAGTGTCTGTACAGGCATTGAATTTACCAATTGGTAAGTTATATTACATTAATCCTAAAGCATCTGTTAGAGTTAACGGTGGTTCAGATCATACTTCTCCTGATGGAGCGTATTCAAATGCTGCAACTGCTAATAATGGTACTCAATTTGAGTCAAGATCATTATATGATTCTTTCTATGCTCAGGAATATGGTGATGAAGGTGCTTCATTATTCGATCTTTCAAAAGGTAGAATTACTGAAGTTACTGGTGGTACTTCATTAGAAGCTAGTTATGTTGATGGAAACAGACAAGCAGTAGTTACTTTAAGTGGCTTTACTGCAACTGATCAAGGTAAATTGATAGGCCCTTCAGGTGTTCCAATGGATAGTGAGTCATTTCTTGCTGGTTTAAAAATTATTTCTAATACTACTTTTACTGCTCCATCTCCTTATGCTGATGCTTCAGTTGTTGCAGGTGCAAGTATTCCTTATAATGTTAAAGTTCAGCCTTATGGTGAAGCTATTGTTAATGTTAATGGTAACATTATATTAATTGTTGATTTATCATACGCAGGTACTGATGGATATCAAGCATTAAGTGGTGGTACAAACACTCCGGTATTCCAAGGAATTTACAGAACTTATTCTGACCTTGAAGAAGATTCAGAAATGGCAGAAGTTACATTCGGTCTTGATGAAGTAACTGTTTCTGTTGAAACAAGAAAAATGAGATCACAGTGGACTCCAGAATTAGCTCAAGATGTTAGTGCATTCCACAACATTGATGCTGAAGCTGAATTAACTGCTTTACTTTCTGAGCAAATGGCTGCAGAAATAGATAGAGAAGTTTTAAGAGACCTTAGAAGAGGTGCTGCTTGGACTTTACGTTGGGATTATAATGGTCTTAGAAAACAATCTTCTACTTACTATGGTACACAGAAGGATTGGAATCAGACTTTAGTTATGAAAATTAACCAAATCTCAGCTCAAATTCACAAAGCAGTATTAAGAGGTGGTGCATCATGGATCGTAGTATCTCCAGAGTTATCTGCAGTACTTGATGATTTAGAATACTTCCACGTTTCTAATGCAGCTCCTGAGCAAGATAAATATAACATGGGTATCGAGAGAATCGGTTCTATTCAAGGTAGATACGAAGTGTATCGTGATCCTTATGCACCACCTAACACAATGTTAATTGGTCACAAAGGTTCTTCAATATTAGAAAGTGGTTATATTTACTCTCCATATGTGCCTATGCAGTTAACTCCAGTTATGTATAATCCATTTGACTTTAAGCCAATAAGAGGTATTATGACTAGATACGCTAAGAAAATGATTTTAAATCGTTATTATGGTAGAATCTATGCTGATGGATTACAAACATTCGGTGTTGGTGATTTAATATAGTGAAAACTAATTAAAATAATTTAAAGGGTTGATTTATTCAACCCTTTTTTTATATCTTTACATGATTTTAAACCAATTAAAGGATGATTAAAAAAATTGAAATAAGTAATATTGAAAAATATAATATTTATAATAAATATTTATCTGGAATATCAATAAGAAAATTAGAAAATGAGTATCCATATTCATTTGGTTTTATTCAGAAATTAATAAAATCAATAAATCATAAATTTAATTTAGAAAAAAATTATTCAGATATTAATGGTAAAGATATAGTTGCAGTATGTATTTTAACAAATAAAGAAATATTTGATTATAAAAATCAATCAGGAGCTATATTAACACATCTGTTAAAAACATATCCAAATATTAATATTGAAACTAATTATATTAGAAAATCTATAGAATATAAAACAGGTAAATTTTGGTATCACGATTATTTTAATTTTGTATATAAAGATAACTCACAATATAAAGAATGTTATTATTGTGAATGGAAAACTACTGATATTAATAACCAATCAGGGGCATATGAAAAGCACCTAAAAATTATTCATAAAAAAGAACTCAAAGAATATTTAATTGATAATCCTACTGATAGAAAATACTTTAAAAAAGATATATATAATGAATTAATTAAATGTAAAATATGTGGTAAAGACTTTAAAATGATTAACAATAAACATCTTAAATCACATAATATTTCACTTTTAGATTATAAACTACTGTATGGTGCGAATGTAGTTAGTAAAGAAACAAATAAAAAATTATCTATAGCATGTAAAGAATTTAATAGAAAATCTACATTTCGTAAAACCTCAAAACCTGAAAATGATTTAAATTTATATATAGAATCACTAGGATTTAAAACTAGTAGAGGTAAAAGAAAAATACTTGATGGATTCGAAATTGATATTAATATCTTAAATACTAACTATGCTATAGAGTTTAATGGTAATAAGTACCATACTGAAATATTCGGTAATAAAACAAAAAATTATCATCTTAATAAGACTAATATTTGTAATGATAATAATATTAATTTACTTCACATATTTGAAGATGAATGGTTTTATAAAAATGAAATTGTAAAGTCAAAAATTTCACATATATTAAAAGAGAGTAATTTAAATTCTATTTATGGTAGAAAAACCAAGGTATTAAAAATAGAGAATAAATCAGAGAAGAGCGATTTTTTAAATAAAAATCATATTCAAGGAAATGATAAATCACAATATTGCTATGGTCTTTATTATAATAATTTATTGGTTGCCATAATGTGTTTTGATAATAAAAGAGTATTTAATAAAACTAAAAATCATAACACTGATATTTATGAACTAACAAGATATGCTACTCATATAGATTATAGAGTTATAGGTGGTGCATCTAAGCTTTTAAAATTCTTTATTAATAATAAAAAACCTAAAAAAATAATTAGTTTTGCAGATAGAAGGTGGTCAATATTAGGTAATAATCTATATAGTAAATTAGGATTTAATATTACTAAAATACTTCTTCCTGATTATACATATTTTAATTCTAAATATGATAGGTATAAAAGGTTTCACAAATTTGGATTTGGTAAAAAATCACTAAAAAAGAAATACCCAGAAGTATATAATGAAAATAAAACAGAATGGGAAATCATGCAAGAACTAGGATGGGATCGTATATGGGATTGTGGAAAAATAAGATATGAATTAAATATTTTTTAATTATTAAGTATTTATATATAATGATTAAGAACAAAATTTTCACATATATAGCGTTACTGTTGGTTATTATATTCGTAGCATTACCAGTTGGAGGTTCAAATATAGTTAAACAACAAGAAAGTAGTTTATACTACCATTTTGGTAATTTTATATTTGAAGATAATTCAATACCTAATACTGTGACTTCTTTTGAATTATGGATTACTAGAGAAAATATTAGTGAAGATGAAAATAATAAATCATACCTTAGATATACTTATAAATATAAGTTAGTTGGTTTAAGTAAATCAATATACTATGATCGACTTAGAAATACATTTATGGAAGAATTTGAGATATTTTTAGATGATAGTGATGAACCTATGAATAATTTTCCATTGAATTTATATATTAATAAATATCCAAGTGTATTATATGAAATGAAAAGTAATGATGAGAATCCTAGTTTTTATATTAGTTGGTTTAGTTCATATTATGATCCAAGGGAGTAAATGGCAGATAAGATAAATATATCATTTGATACTAAAATAGAGTTTACAATTAAAACTTTTTTAACTACTGTTGGTACTATTCTAACAATATTTGCTAGTTTTTACTTTATGGTAATTGATCCAAGAATAGATCGTGCTGAAGTTAATGCTGAAAAATTATTAGAAATTAAAACAGAAAATATTAATAATCAATTAATAGATATAAAGGGTCTAATTGAGAAAGACCATGAAGTTTTTAGAAATGGTATTAAAGCAGCCTTAGATGCTTCGACTGCTAATACACATAGATTTAAAGATATTAATGATGTTGCCAATAGCTCACCCAATCGAGGTGGATCATCCACATCTAATCGTTAA
>Ga0222708_1000308_pt1 | contig 13219 bp, 18 predicted proteins | sample AntAcemetage1576_FD_179806 | JGI IMG/M metagenome (GOLD analysis project Ga0222708, IMG submission 179806) | Saline water microbial communities from Ace Lake, Antarctica - #1576 | ecosystem: Environmental > Aquatic > Non-marine Saline and Alkaline > Saline | place: Antarctica: Ace Lake... | reverse complement strand
CGTCCGGGGTCTACCGATACGATTTTCATCGACAGGTAATACGCAAGTCCTGCAACCATGCAGTTTAGGAAACGAAACGGAATGTCCATCGTTTGCGTTCCACTGTTACCAGCATCCTGAATACGGCGTAGCCGCCAGTACGCAAATGTATAAGGCTGGGATTGGTCAGGGGTAGGCCATATCGTAATCTTAGGGTTGTCCCTCAGTCGCTGAATCCATACTTGGATTGGTCTACCCTGCACGTTCTTGTTGGGGATCGTGGCGTATGTGGGTTCTGCGATGCGACTAATGTTGATGTCGGTTTGATTTTGCCCGGTGCCTGTGCGGATCACCATATCCATTAGGTCAATCGTGTCTGCAGGGATGTCATACGTAGACTGCCCCGGAATAAGCGTCACTGAGCCTTGGTCGATCGTCCACAAATTAATGCCACGATTAGCCCACTCAACGGTTAACAGATTCAAAGACCGGCGTGCTGTACGCAAGTCATAACCCGTGCGAAGCTCCGCACCACAACGCTCAAAGGCTTCTTCTACAAGGTCGGCAATATCTAAATTAAACGTAGCGGTGCCGGATGTTGTCATTTTCTGTATGCCTTAACTTTGCTTGCGATCTTTTTTGGCTGCGCCACGAACTGCTTGCCTTTCTTATTACCCGCCGCTTTTGCCTTATTGGTAGCAGCTTTTTCCGCTGGGCTTAACGCGCTCCATGCTGCATCAGGTAAGTACCGCTTCTTTCCTTTTGACGGCGAACCGTCTGAAGTGCGCCATTTCTGCTCACCCCATTTTTTCAAGGACTCTTGCGGTTTCTTCACTTATAGGCCCCGCCGGATTTTTTATATTGCTGAGCTAACATTTGTGCCTTACGAGCTGACCACTGCCCCGGATCACCGCCTTTACCACCGGCTTTGATGCGCTCAAACAACCCTTTACGCATACCGGGCTTAGTGTAGTTACCAGCTTCGTTCACGCGGGACTTCGTCTTGCCACCCTCGGCGTACATGTCGAACTTATCACCGTCTTTACGCGTGCCCACTTTAGGCATTTTGCTTGGATTGATAGCCCCCATACCGCGTGAGGATCTCATTACCTAAACCGCCCTTTGGTTTTGCCTTTTACAGCGCAACCGTCAGCACGTTTAGACGCGGAACCGACCGTACCACCCTTGGCTTTCTTGACGGTTGACTTGCTCTCGATGCCGAGCATATCTTTAAGCGCCTTAAACTTTTCTTTAACGAACTTTTTAGGGGCTTCGTTTTCCTCGCGTTCCATGTCTTTAGACGCTTGACGCTCTTTCTCTTCTTTACGATCCATCAGCGTGTTCTGTGCTTCTTGGGGGATCTCACCACCGTCTTTATATTTTTTCATAGTTACACCGTCTTACACTTGGTTTTACCTTTTTGCGCGACACCGTCAGCACGTTTTGAAGCGTTACCGACCGAACCACCCATGGCCATTTTAACAGTTTTGCCCTTGGTCTTACCCTTGGACTCTACTCCGCCACCCTTAGCCATTTTACCTTTACCATCAGCCGCAAACGCAGGCATCTTCTTGCCGTCTTTCATAACCATCGGCATACCGCCCTTAGCCATCATCTGACCACGAGCAGGCATTTGAGCAGGCATTTGAGCAGGCATTTGCTGCATCGGTTGACCACGCATAGGCATACCACCCATTGCCATCTTTTTAGTGCCTTTTGTTTCGTGTTTCATAATTAACCCCTAAAGTATCCGATTACATATCCAATGATTGCCGTAGCCCCACTAACCGCGCCACCAATCCACATAAGAGCTTTCCAACCGCCTTCAACCTTATCCATCTTGGTATTAATAGACTGCAGTGTCTTCTTAATCTCGTCCATGTCCGACACCATCTTATCCATATCGCTTTGTAGATGTTTGATGTCGTTGGCGTGGGTTGCTAACTCACGGGCGGTTTGAATTTGGTCGTCCATATCAGCACTTCCACCGTTTAAGACTTGCCGCCTTGCGTGTAGGCTTTTTATACATGGTAGCGCCCTATAATTTCTCCTGACTCACGCATAGCTGATAACTTTGCTTTCGATAAAATTTGCATTGCACTATTGCGTGTTTTATCTACTATACACGGGTGTAGGCGACCATGTGCTACGGCTGATAAAACACGCAAATTTGTGTAGTGGTTGTTCTGGTGATCACCGTCAATATGGTCTACCTGAGCGCCTTCATACAACTCCCCAACAAAAGCCTGAGCTACAAGACGATGAACTAAGAAACTTTTACCAGGCACCGTACGTACAGAACCGTCTCTTAATTTAATTTCTATGTATGGCAAAGTACGACCACATGCGCTACGCTTTTTAGGTTGGAGGCGCATTATTTTTTCTGGTATAGGAACCATGCACCCAGATTTTCCACGGCGATACCTTTGCACGGATTTAACTCGCCCATGGTCACTGACTTCATACATTCCTGCGTACCCATGTACGGGCACCCAACGTTCAGTTAGCATTTCCATCTTTTCCTCGCGGCATTCAATCTACTATTTGGGTCTTTAGCGGCTTCTGGAAACATCTTGGCTTGCCCAGCGCTTCTTGCACAAAATGATTTTTTACGAGGGCCACCTTCTGGCTGAGGAGCCTTTAGGTTGGACCCGGTGGCTTTGTTGTACTTAGCTCTACCTTTCGCGGTTAAGCCTGCCCCTTGCTTTGTAGGAAGCTTTTCACCACGGCCTACGGCAAGGATAGGTTTCTTAGCCATAGAATACAGTGACCGCGTTAATGTTTGTCATAACTGCGTACACCATATTGGGAGCTAGTAGCCCTTCACCGGGAATCATAAAGTAGTTGGTGTAAATGTCCTGAGCGGTTAACTCAAGCGTGACCAACCATCTTCCGGTAGTGACATACCGACAAGCCGCACCAGTAGTGATGGTAAATGAATTAGGGCAAGTGATCGTGAATGTATTTGGACCTGTTACCGTAATAACTGGGTTGCCACATGTAGCAATACCACCCGTGCCTCGGGCATAAGCAATCCCAATTTGCTGTCCGGTCGTTAAACCATGAGCGCTTTTGGTGATTGTGATGGTGTTGCCGGATTGTCCGTATGTTGCCGCTATAGGCGCAGTTGGAGTGGCAAATAAATCAAGTTGCCCTTCGATGTCTGTGCCCTTGACGGAAATTGATTTTACCCGCGAACGGTTATTGAAAACAATAAACCCGCTTTGGCCTAAGTGCCCGCTAAGGACATCAGTTTGCATAGTCATATCTAGCTCCTAAGATTGAAGCTATTAACCTGCGGAAACAGTAACCGTGCCAGCGTTGTTCCACAAAGCCCCAACCACTTCAGGGTCAGCCGCTGGGAGAATGATGTAGCCCGTCACGTTACCTGTGACATTACCAACCACATTGCCTGTGGTTGCACCGACAAACCCAGCGGTTGAGGTGACTGGGCCTGAGAAGGTAGTTGAAGCCATGTTAAATTCCTTTGTATTTGCAGTACATCGTCCTATAGTCTCTGCATCGTCCGCTGGGGCGGTCTATAGGACTGGGGTTCCCCAGTGTTATTGTATTTATACTCTGTTTTTCATCCCGTAGCAACTAAAATAGGGTAAAACAGGGAAACTGGAGCAACTAAATGACGTTTACTATTCGACAATCCGACACACGTATTCCCGAGCACCGCACCGTGCTTATGTACTTGCAATCTAAGTGCCTGCCGTCGGATGTCCCCATGGATGTTGAGCACGGGCACTGGTGGGTTGTGTACACGGAAGAAGATAAGCCGGTGGGGTTTGCTGGTCTAACGCGCTCAGCTCAGTGGTCAAACGCGGGCTACATGTGTCGTGCGGGGGTGTTACCGGCCTATCAAGGACATGGCCTTCAAAAGCGCTTAATACAGGTCAGAATACGTAAAGCGCGTTTACTAAAATGGCAATGGCTTGTAACTGATACTACACAAAATCCCGCTAGTTCGAACAGTTTGATAACCATGGGTTTCAAGTTATACGAGCCATCAATACCTTGGGGGTATAAAAATAGCCTATATTGGAGATTGGATCTCAATAAATTCCGTAGAAAAAAATCAAACAGATTGGACTGAGATACAAGTTACCTCAAAAGTAACTACCCGAGGGTCATTGCCCATCAACTGAGACATACCAACTAGCTGCTCTTCGCATCCCGCTTTAGTGTACGTAGACGGGCCCTGCATAAAGCCGCACTGCTGCGCCAGACATAAAAAGACAATCGGTATCCAAAGCATCACAACCTCCATGGTTAGCTTTTAATGTAACGCTAAGGAGGGTTAAACGCAAGATGGAAAAGAAAAACCCCCGCTTTTGGCGGGGGCTAAATCACCTAAGTGGCTGATTTAATTAGCCTGCACCAGCAGAGCCGAACATACCGAGGGGATCAGAAAATCCAAACGAGTATCGCTCCCGCGCTTTGTATCTCACGTTACCCGTCTCGAAGTCTCCATCCATTCCTGTTGACATAGGAGTACGAACAAAGTGCTTCAAGCCGTTAGGCACGTCAGTACAAAAGAAGAACGCATCAGGATCGGTCAAGTAGTGGTTAATTGTGTAGCCACCGGGAATCGAGCCATTGTTCGCAATCGCGTTCACGTCGTTGTCAGCCGTACCAACACGCAGGGAGGTCTCGAGTAAACGAGTTGCCACAAACTGCAATGAAGGAGGAACGACCATCTTCGTGAGGCGAGCAGCGATCAACAAGCCACGCTCATCAGTAAACGCAGCGGTTTGAATAACAGCATTTTCAAGTGCCGTTTCGTTCAAGTCTGTTGCCACTGAATAAGTGTTGCTGTTGGTGCCACCACCGACAAGCGGGTGAGCCGTCGAGAACAAAGCAACCCCATCACCGCCAGCAAAGGCAGCGTTGAAGCCGTTGTTCAAGATTGAAGCCGCTTTGACTTGCTTGGTGTATGCCATAGCGCGAGCCAAGGCTTTGGTGTAGCGAGCTGAAAGTGAGTCATAGAGGTTGTCCTCGATAGCTTCTTCCGTCAAGCTGAAACCCAAAGCAATGGTTTCGTGGCTGTAGCGTGCAGTGAATGCTTCTTGGGCGTTATCGTAAGCGATTGCGCTGCCTTCGTTCTTGACTGGAGCAGCCGAGAAACCTGACAGTTTTGTCTCTTCTTCAAACGAACGCTCAGAGGTCTCTGTTTCATAGATCTCTTTGTGCTCTTCGCCGTAGGTTGAATACTCCATACCAAACAGAGCGTTTAGTCCGGGGACCAGCTCCTTCAGTAGTTGTGCGCGTGAAATAGCCATGATTTACTCCTTAGACGCCAGTCGTGTTGTTGTACTGGTGGATGTTGATCTTAACAATCAACTCGACAAACGCGTCGGCGCCAGTAGCGGTTTCAGGAACCACGTCAACAACGCGGATAGGCAGTGTGTTAGTAGTACCAGTGGACGAGCCAAGAACTGATACGCCTGAATTGCCAGTGTCTGTATCGCCTGCGCCCTGAATAAGCGACATGTTAGAGCCGATAACAGCACGAGCAGCAGCAGCAACATCACTTGAGCCATCAGTTGAAACAACCTGAAACAAAACGCTCGGGTCATCAACAACATAGGCAACAGCGTCAGAAGCAACAGTGCCAGCAGGCCAATATTGCGAAGGCAATGGCTGCTTAGTGGTTGGGTTGGTAAAAGCGCAACCAACGAAAACACCTACGGGCGAGCCCGCTGTGGTGCCAGTGAATTTTTCAACAACGCCAGTTGCAGCCACAGAAACCAAGTCACCGTTAAAAATATTAGATGCAAAGCCAGACGCAATCTTGATGTGGCGCACAGCGCCTGCGAATGTCGTTCCACCTAAACGGTTGATTGGCTTGAGGCCGTAAGCAGCGCTAACAGTAGGATAAGCCATTTGTTAACTCCAATTAAATTAAGATCCGTTGCCAAAGCTGGTCGTGGACTTACGCTCTTTAAATAAGGGCATCCGCGCATCACTTTGACGCATAAAGTTGTTATCGACACCTTCAGACTGTCTTTCGCTTTGGTTGGCGTAATATTGATTACGTTGATCGACTAATTCTTGAGGTGACTTACACAACAGGAGACCACCGACCTCGATATTGTCTTTGAATCGAGAATTGGGATCTATGAATAACTTCATCTGTGGCTGCTCTTCAATGCTTACTGCTTCCCAACCTTCCCGCGTTTTAGCAGAAATGTTTCGTGGGTCAGCGTTGTTGAGGAGAGAGACTCGAATCCAGCGATAGGCGTATCCTGCTTCACGAACAGGTTCCGGTAAAAGAGACGCGGGTGCCCATGCTTTCGGACGGGCGGTTTGCTCACGATTCTGCGATTCACGGGGTATACGGTTTTCAGCCATTTTGATTCTCCAATTCAGCCATCTTTCTTGCGTAGAGCTCAAGAGGAACACCTAGTCTCTTAGCCACGTTTTGTTGCGTTACTGTTAGCCGAATCTTCTTCGGGGCGGACGTGCGCTGCGCCGGAGCAACAACGGATTTTGTGCGACGGGGCTGTTCGGGGGTAGCTTCAAACTGATCGGGAAACGCCCTTTTCATTGCATCGTCGATTTTGTAATAATACTCATCACTCTTTGTATAGGACTCACCAAACTCACGCACTAACTTATTATGCACTCCGTAGGCAAAACCTGTCATGTCTTCGTGCCCGGGCTTCTCGAACCATTGGTTCTTCTCCGCCCAACTTACAACTTTGTCGTCTAACTGCGGCGATTGTGGTTGCTGTACAGGGGTAGTATATTCCCTATTTTCCTGTTTTTGCAAGTTCGACGGTTTAAACGCGTTGACTTGCGTCATTTCGTTCTGAGCTCGGTACAGATCTTCTTGCGCGTTGATGACTTCATCCGTATCGCCAGACTCTAGTGCCGATTTAAGTTTTGTTTTTGCAGCGTTGATGTTGAGCGTGGCTAACGACTTAGATTTGTCGATATACGCCGTTTGCCCCATATTCACATACTCGTGCAGTTGACGGTTTTCATCTGCAATCATCCTTGCCACCCGCTCTAGCTCAACCTTCTCCCTAGTAAGGGCTTCAGCCTTGCGTCGCTCATCATGGCGGGCGTGTGTCAACTCCTTAAGGCGCTTCTGAACCTTAGCGCTATAGTCGTTTAGTTCGTCCTCAGTAGGCTCTTCGATCTCTTTATCTAGCGGTTTACGCCCGCGGTCCTGCTCAGGCGTGTCGTCTACGATCTCGATTTCGGTCTTGTCATCTGCACCTTCTAGCTCAAGCTCGATCTCTGACGGTTTTTGATCTTTCTCATCGGGAAATTGGTATTCCTGCATGGTTTACTCCTTATTTGCGTTTAATGCCGCGAGGATCTTCGACAACTGCTTCGACAGAATCATCGTTAATGAGGCGGAACTCTTTGCCATGAATAATCAGCCTAGAGCCCGAGTTTGGACGTACTAAAACAAAATCGCCTTCCTTACACCATGGACCAGACACAAATCGTTCTTTGTCTGCGTAGCAATCGGGGCCCATTGAAACCACAAAAAGTACGGTTGTAAGCACTTCTTCGTAGTGCATGGTCTGATCTGCTTTTAAAATGCCGCTTTCGTACTCCTTTTCGACTTCAGGGATAGCGCATAACATACGATACCCGGAAGGTTTGGGGAGCTGGGATGCCTTATCCGTGTTAATTGCTCCGATAATCTGAGGATTATCTGGGTTTGTCGCAATGAGAATTTCACTCATCGTTGTTCTCCATCGTTTCTTTAAGGTCCAAAAGGTCGCGTTCTGCATGGGCTAGGCCCTCAATTACTCCACACAGACGTTGGTACTCTTCATAGCTACGGCATGTGCCGGTAGAAACAGCGTCAGCAATATCATTCATACGTGTGCGATACTTGCTGCGTAATAGCTCAATCGTGTCCATCCATTACTCTCCTTTGTTAACCTGCTGATTCAGCATCTGTTGCGTTTTAGCGACGTCAATACCCATTCGCATTCCTTCTGCTTGGTTGCGGGCCTGCATCTCTTCGGCTTTAATCCCTGCCTTTAGCATATCTAGCTGTTGTTGTGACTCCAGCTTTGCCTTAACCTGAGCAGTATGCGAACCAATACGTAAGCCTTCTTTCTCCATATCCGCCTGCAGTCTTTCACGCTCTAATGCCAATTTATCAGCGTCTGCCGCAACGTCAGCCATCATCTTTTTCTCTTTGATCTCGACTTCTTTCATCTTGATCTGCATTTCTTGCTGCTGCATTTGAATGATCGGGTCTTGTTGTGCTTCGGCGTTTTGCTTAGCCTGAGCTTCTGCTTGGTGTTTACCCAACAACTGACCTGCTGCTTCCGCTGCCAAACGCGACATTTGTGCTTCTACTTCTTCGGTCATCTCAGTGTCTGGGTGAGGTAGTGTGACACCCATCTGGCGTTGGATCTGATCTCTGTAAGCAAAAGCAACGTGCTCGGTAATATGCGCATTTGCTGCTTGCATTAAGACCTGCGCCTGTGGGTTCTGACCCATGACTTGCATCAACACAGGATCCTGCATTGCTGCCATATGGACTTGGATATGCGCCTCGTGGTCTTGGTACATAAAGGCTTTAACAGGTTTACCGTTAAGAATGTCCATGTTCTCACTGATAGGATCAACCGGCTTCTGGTCTTCCTCTAACGGCACTAACTCGGCTGCGTCCTTAATATTTAAGACATCCAACATCTGCCGATGCAGCTTAGGCAGGTTGTAAATCTGTGGCGCCATCTGAGCCAACTGAATCACCGCTTGATACTGCACTACCCGCTGAGCCAATGTACTGGCGTTAGGATCACTGACAGGGATAATCTCTACGTGGCTGTAGTCCTCGCGTCGAGCGTGGATGTGTCCGTCTTCTGGCTCGTAGTCATAACTTTCAGAGGCGTGGTCTCGGATCATTACCGCAAGGAGTTTGAGTTCCTGCTTCATGGCGAAGTGCATCCGTGCCTGAACAGCCGACATCACCTTTAAGTTACGCTCGATTAACGCAAGTGTTGTACCCACTGGGGCCTGTGCCGACATATCTGACACTTTCATATCTGGGCTGGCTGCGAACCGTCGTGCTTCTTCCGAGATAATACCCAGTAGTGATAGCAACGCTTGTGACGGCTCCTTATATGGCAACGGCATAATATTGTCACGCAACGCACCAGAGGCCACATCCACATCACGGAACTCGCCCGGAGAAATTGGTGTGTCATCTCCCTTAATACGTAGGCCCCGAGTCTTTAAACCACCGGGTAAGTTAGATAGCGTACCTGCATCAACCAACTGACGTGTAATAGCCGTTGCTGACTTGGCTGAGTTACCAATTAAGTGCACCAAACCAAATCCGTATGACCCAAAACCCGGCACGTACTGGTAATGCACGAAGTACTGGTTAGGGCGCTTGTATACTATTTGCGCTGCGCGGTTGCCCTCAGTCTTTTTAGGTACTGGGTCCCAGTTACGGCGAACAGCCAGCACATCACCCGAGTCTTTCAGGATTGTTACGACATAAGGTAAGGGAATACCCGTGGGCTCGCCATCGCTATCTACATCCTCAAAGCCCGGAATATCCAGCTCAACGTGCATCTCTAGCAGTAGGGGGCGGTCGTCATAGGTTGCGCTAAACCCGCTTTCACGGTCTTTGGCTTTCTGAACAGGGTCAGTCTGTATGGTGGGCGTGTCGTCGATATCTATGTCTGCACGGTAGAAGCCAGACTCTTGTAACTTTAATATGTCATTTTTAGTCTTACGCATACGGTGTGTGATACGCTCACACATGGATATATCTGATACTCCGTAAGGGATAACTACGTCCTCTGCTGGGATAAACAGGGAGACTTGCCGTCCAATAGTGGGATCGTAATACACTTTTTTGAACGCGCTACCTGCAATCGGCAGGTTCCACAGCATCTTCTCGTGCTCAGACCGATACTCACGCATGACTTCAGTAAGCTGGTAATTTAAGTCAGCCTGAACTCTCTCAGCGGCCTCTTGCTTTTTACGGTCACTTTGACCGATAATCTTTGTGCGTACTGGACCGCTGGCTGGGAATGTCTCCATAATAGCTTCTGCTTGGAACCGCACTGCGGCCTCAGCAATCATCGGGTGGTGTACACCGCAGGCTCCTTCCCACGGCTCAGTACGCTCTTCATACTTTAAGCCCAGCAGCTTAATGCCTTCGGTATAGGTTTCTTCCCAGTCTTTGCGTGAAGCAATGTCGTTATCGTAGGCAAGAACCAAATCCCCCGACATCTCCGCAAGCACCCCATTATCCAAACTTTCCGCCAAGTTAGCATCGAAATCCTCATCCCCTGTTTCATCCCCCGGAATGATTGTGATCTCAACTGACCCATCATCTAGCGTTACAATCTCAGGGTTAATAATCTCGATCTCCAACTCAGGAATATCCTCGCCCAACATATTTTCCATCCCTTGCGGGGCTGCGTACAAACCTTTTTCAATAGCCATGACATATCCTTAAGTTAATAGTACGCCGCTTTTCTCGGGTACGTGATTTCGTCTAGTTCATCGGTATTTAACCGTATAAACCCGCCATTTCTGAACCTTGCCAGCGCCATACTCGTGCAGTCAACCATATCGTCATTACCTGCGTTGGGAAATGCGGCAACCTGTTCGATCACCTCATCGGCCCATCTTTTGCCGGATGGATACCAAACCATTCCCGACCTTACAATATCTGAGACTGCATTCAGCCGGGCTATCTTGTCTCCGGTGCCCCTGTGGGGGGTGAATTCTTGTACCGGTATACCCGTTCTGCGTAGTTCTTGAAACAAAGGCGTTCCAGAGGACTTTTTTTCCACAATAAACGAGTCTGGTGACCACTCTTCCCACTCCCTCATGGCTAACGCCTTAAGCTCATGGAACTCAACACGTACATTGATCGCATTTAACAGGATAATATGGCTGTTTCCGCCAGTCAATTCGTCATCACTGAAAACACCCCAAGTCAAAAGCGCCGTATAGTCAGATCTGTTGTTCGTTTCAGCAGCGGCATCGAGCGTCATTATAATGTATTCGCAGTGTGGAGGGTCTGCTTTCTCCCAAGGCATCCACCACTCCCGCCGAATGATAGCGCCCTCTTCGGATGTCGGGTTTTGTTGGTACTGCGCGTTCCACTTAGCGACAGGTAGTTCGTCCTTAAGCGCCGTTAAAAGGTCTAAACTCCAGAATTCAGGCCACAAAGGTTGTCCGGAGGGCAGTATCGCTGGAAACTCAATGACTTCCCACTTCTCGCCGTCCCGATCAATCATACTTTGCAGTACTTTGCCAACAAGGTCCTTTTTGGACCATCGTGTCATAACAATTATAATAGCCCCGTTAGGCTGGAGTCGCTGTCTAGGGCCAGAGGTATACCACTCAAAAACGCTATCAAACACTTCCGGATTTGTGGCTGCTAATCTTGCTTCTTGTTCCGAGTGTGGGTCGTCAATAATAGCCAGATCCGCGCCCTTACCCGTCATGGTTCCGCCAACACCGATAGCAAAGTACTCTCCACCGTGGTTGGTAGACCAACGCCCCGCCGCCTTAGAATCCGACCGCAAGGAAACGTTCGGAAATACTTGGGCATATTGTTCCGAGCCCACAAGGTTACGCACCTTACGACCAAATCCCACTGCCAATTCCGCCGTATTAGAGGCTTGGATGACTTTCTTCTCGGGATACTTGCCCAGAAACCAAGAGGGCAATAAATAAGAAGCGAACTCCGACTTAGTATGCCTAGGCGCCAAACAGATAATGAGCCTCTTTAGTTTTCCGTCAGCGATTTCTTGGAACTTCTGAGCCATAACCTTATGATGCCGCCCAGCCACAAATCCGGGCCACATCTCTTTGACATAGACCATAAAGTCCTTCTGAGACTTCTCACGCTTAATACTAGCCTCATACTCGGCAAGCATCTTTAAGAACCCCTCCTGCTCGTGATAAGGGAGCTTCTCTATGGCCTGAGCGATTTCATCTAGCCTCACTCTATATTCCTCAGCTTAAGATAAATCGGCCTTACGCTTCGAGCCCGCCCCTTCGTCCTACGGCAGACCCCTATCTCACATAGCTTATTCATTATCCTATGCACATTAGCTCTACTCTTATCCCCAGTAATACTCATTACATCATCTATAGATGGACCAAACCCAAACCGGTTCCACCACTCGTCTATTACAAGGAAGATATCCTTCTGCCTAGATGTCATGTTCGCTTCTAAAGCCTGCTCAAATGTTTTAAACCTCATTTGCCAACCTTTACAGTGTAAAGGATGATTTTTTTATCGTTCAAAATCAATAACCTACAAACGTTATCCACAGCAAAACCCCTAAGTCTACTTTAGATTCCCATCGTCGTCATCTGGATTTTCAGAAAATATATCCCCCCCGGCACTGTCATTTTCATCACCTATGGGGGGGTCTTCCCATATAGAGGGGGTGGGGTCTTCTTCGGCATCTTTTTTATTCTCGGGGGTGATTTGGGTCGATTCTAAGGGGGATTGTTCGTGTGAAGTAGTATGTATACTACAGAAGTCACCCTTAGCATCACTTAGGGGGGTAGGGGCACGGTGGGTCTCGGGTAATGGGTCGCCACAATTTCCGCCACCGTTTGCCAGTTCATCGAGCAGACTACTCGCGTCGTCGTCCTTAACGGTCACGTCCTCAACGTAAACCACGTTGCGCAGGGACTCTAGCAGTTTCGTGCGTATGTCAGCAGATTGAGTGACTACTATAGTTTCTTTTCTCTCAGTAAATGCTGCTACCTCCGAAACCTTACCCAATAACTCCAGCGCCTTGATGCGTTGGGCCGGTGGACAATCAGTGTTCAGTGCGTGCTGTGTAAGCTGATGAATGACAAGCTCACGCAATTGTATGGGCGTTCGGTATCTAGCTGCCTCATTTGCAAGCTTGTACGCGTCTATTGTCATCTGTATGTCAGCCCGTGACGCGAGCTTATGACCGACGACAGCGACCGTGTGTGGTTTACCAGTGCTGTGGTATGCCCCTCTATACGCTCCTGACTGTGTTTCACCCAGAGCCACCAATCGAGCAAATTCCCTTTGCTTATGCGTTAGCTTGCCTATTGGATTATCTACTCCCAGCAATACCGTATCGACAGGTATCTGCTCTAGTCCTTCCCTTATCTGTTTCCTACTTAACTTTGCCATGCTGATTGAGTCCACTTGTAAAGATGCGGCGCTGTACTTGCACCGTATTCCCTTATCACTGTTTCACGTGAAACATGCGGTACAAAAAGAGAA
>Ga0222708_1000306_pt1 | contig 13266 bp, 11 predicted proteins | sample AntAcemetage1576_FD_179806 | JGI IMG/M metagenome (GOLD analysis project Ga0222708, IMG submission 179806) | Saline water microbial communities from Ace Lake, Antarctica - #1576 | ecosystem: Environmental > Aquatic > Non-marine Saline and Alkaline > Saline | place: Antarctica: Ace Lake... | reverse complement strand
ACAGATCATATTTTATTTATTACTTCAGGGGCATTTTATACATCCAAACCATCAGATTTACTTCCAGAACTTCAAGGTAGATTGCCTATCAGAGTAGAGCTTCATGATTTGACAAAAGATGATATGGTAAAGATTTTGGAGGAGCCAGACACAAGTCTTATAAAACAATACAAGGCTCTTATGGAAACAGAGGGAATCTCATTAGACTTTAAGAAAGATGGAGTAGAAGAACTAGCTTCTATAGCAACCTTGGTTAATCAGAATGTCGAAAATATTGGTGCACGAAGATTGCATACAATTCTAGAAAAACTACTTGAAGAAATTAGCTTTAAGGCTACTCAATACAAAGGAAAGAAGATCTCAATTGATGCTAAGTTTGTTAAAGACAGACTTGGCAATATTGCACAGAAGAAAGACCTATCTAACTTTATCCTGTAATTTTAATTACCTTATACTATGAGTGATATAACATTGTCATTTGGCATAGAATTTGGAGATATGTACTCTCATGAGGGATTGAAAAAGATCGATCATGCCTATAATAATTTCTTATTTTCTAAAAATCCTAATTTATATTCACAGATAAAACAAGCAAGAGAGCAAGGTCTACCTAAGAAAGAATATTCAAACTTGATAGTGGATTTGGCTCCTTATTTAGAAGAATTTTTATCTAAGATGTTTTGCATTCAACTAGAATTAGATGCATTAAAAGATCAGCAGAATAAACTTGAAAATATATATAAATGCAAAAGGTTATTTGTTCAGAGGCAAGCGTTAAGAGATAATGCATCTGAAGACTGGGATGCTTTTGATCCAGAAGAATATCGTAAAAACATAGAGAGTATTTTAAGAATAGAATTTAATGAACTCAACTTTTCTAATTCTGTAATTTCTTTTCTTGAAAACAAAGACTTATATAAAGATGAATTAGAGATTTTTTCTAAATATTCTGCATGGGCCTCTCTTTCTGCTGATGGAAAAAAACATCATAAAGATTGGGTGGTATTTCAAGTTCCAGAAAAACATGAGGTAGTGCAGGACTTAGATCTTGAAGAAGTAAGATCAGGTGATGTACGTGTTTTAAGAGCTCGTGAAGAGGATTTAGAGCATAGGGATGGGTTTGCTTTGACAAGTAAAGAATATGGCTTAAAAGAAGTGTTGGATCAGGCGCGGTACTGCATACATTGCCACAAGATGGAGAAGGATTCTTGTTCAAAAGGGTTAAAGGAAAGAAATAGAGATACTGGGGAGAGCTCACTGAAAACAAATAATTTTGGAGAAGAGCTTCAAGGTTGTCCATTAGAGGAAAAAATTTCTGAGATGAATTTGTTAAAATCTCAGAATTGTCATATAGGATCATTAGCAGCAGCAGTAATAGATAATCCAATGATTGCTGCAACAGGTCATAGAATTTGTAATGACTGCATGAAGTCTTGTATATATCAAAAGCAAGACCCTGTTGAAATCCCTAAGGTGGAGACAGGTATTTTATGGGATGTTTTGAATTTACCTTGGGGGTTTGAGATATATAGATTGCTAACTCAATGGAACCCATTAAAGCTGAATGATTATATAGTAAAACAAAACACCGGAGCAAAAGTTCTTGTTGCAGGATTGGGACCTGCAGGTTTTACTTTATCACATTATCTTTTAACAGAAGGGCATAGTGTGGTTGCCGTGGATGGTTTAAAGATTGAGCATTTGGATCCGAAAATTTCTGGAGTAGATGCTTATGGTAGGAGGGTTACTTTCCTTCCTATAGAAAACATTAATAGCATTTGTGATGATTTAGATGAGAGAACTCCTTATGGTTTTGGTGGTGTATCTGAGTATGGTATTACGGTCAGATGGAATAAAAATTTCTTAAAAGTAATTAGACTAATATTAGAGAGAAACCAAAACTTCAGGATGTTTGGAGGTGTACGTTTTGGTAGTAACATTGATTATACATCTGCTTTCCAATTAGGGTTTGACCATATATCCTTGGCTATTGGAGCAGGTAAGCCTAACGTTCTTGATATTCCAAACGCCTTAGCTTTGGGTGTGAGAAGTGCCTCGGATTTTTTAATGAGCTTACAATTAACTGGTGCAGCAAAAAAGACATCAGTTGCAAATTTACAGATACGCTTGCCAATCATTATAATCGGAGGGGGGTTAACTGCTGTAGATACAGCAACAGAAGCTATGAGTTATTATGTAAGGCAAGTTGAAAAGTTTTGTTCTAGGTATAATAAACTATTTAAAGTGTATGGAAGAAGTAATCTTGAGAATACTTGGACTGATTTAGATAAAGAAATAGCAAAAGAATTTCTAGGGCATGCCGATATTTTCAATAAAGAAAGAGACAATGCTAAGCAGAAAGATCGCAAACCAAACTTTATAAAAATAATACAAAAATTAGGAGGGGTAAAGGTAGTATACCGTAAAGGAATAAAAGACTCTCCAAGTTATAGGTTGAATGCAGAAGAGATTGAATATGCATTCCAAGAAGGAATAGAATTTGTTGAACACGCAATTCCTCAAGAGATCGTACTTGATGATGCTCAATATATTGAGTCTGTAAAATGTTTAGTGGGTGGTTCCATGGCTACATTGCCAGCAAAAACTCTTCTAGTTGCGACTGGGACAAATCCTAATACTGTTCTAAGCAAAGAAGATCCAAAACATTTTGAAATGGATGGTAGATATTTTAACCTTTTGGAAGGTGGTGTTTTTCTATCCAACGAATCAAATTCAAGCAAATCTGTCAGTATATTTGGTGATTTGCATCCAAAGTATAAAGGTAATGTTGTTAAGGCAATGGCTAGTGCAAAGAATAATTATAAATCAATATCCAGTGTTTTGCCGGAAGTAAAGAATTTGAAAGAAACTACTCAAGAGTTCTTTCGCAGACTAAATGATTTGATTTTAGCTACAGTGCATCAAGTTAATATTCTTACTCCAAATATAGTAGAAATAATTTTTAAAGCCCCTATGGCTGCTAATGCTTTTCAGCCAGGGCAATTTTATAAGTTGCAGAATTATACTCAGAGATCTTTGAAGAAAAGCACAGAAGGAGAAGAAACAAATTTATTGATGGAGGGATTAGCTCTTACTGGCGCTTGGGTAGATAAAGAGAAAGGCCTTATATCTACTATAGTTTTAGAAATGGGAGGCGCTTCTGATTTATGTAGATTCTTGAAGCCTAATGAGCCAGTTGTGCTTATGGGACCCACTGGCTCTCCTACAGAGATTCAACCTAATGAAAAGGTTATGCTTGTAGGAGGAGGGCTTGGAAATGCTGTGTTATTCTCTATAGGTAAGGCGTTTAGGGATGCAGGAAGTAAGGTTTTGTACTTTGCTGGCTATAAAAAGAAAATTGATAGGTACAAAATGGAAGAAATAGAGAAAGCGGCTGACCAGGTTGTTTGGTGTTGTGATAATGGTCTTCTTACAAAGAATCGTGATATAGATTTATCTTTCCACGGTAATATAGTTAAAGCCATTGAGTATTATTCATCAAAGAAATTTGGAGAAGAAAAGTTTGATTTAGAAGAAATAGATAGAATTATTTCAATTGGTTCAAGTGGGATGATGGAAGCTGTGAGTAATGCTAGGAAATGTAAAATCAATTCAAAATTCAAACCAGGTCATAAATCTATAGCAAGCATTAATTCTCCGATGCAGTGTATGATGAAAGAAATATGTGCACAATGCTTGCAAAGGCATGTAGACCCAAACACTGGAATTGAAACATATGTGTATAGTTGCGCTAATCAAGATCAGAACAGTGACTTTGTAGACTTCAAACATTTACATGCGCGTTTGTCGCAAAATTCATTATCAGAGAAGCTCACTGCCTGTTGGATAGATCATCACTTAAAGGCAGATGGTCTTAGAGAGGGATTAAAAGCTTGTGTTGAGCTGTAAGATGCACTATTTTTGTAACTAATATTTTAGAGTTGGTATTTTAATGAAATTTTTTGTAGATAGTGCTGATATAGATCAAATAAGAAAATTGAATGCAGTAGGCCTTGTAGATGGTGTAACTACTAATCCTTCTATTATTGCAAAGTCTGGTAAAAATTTTTTTGATGTGATAAAACAGATTACGGAGCTAGTATCTGGACCTGTAAGTGCTGAAGTTACTGCTACAGATTCTGAAGGAATGGTTAATGAAGGTCTGAGGTTATCAAAAATTGCTCCTAATGTTGTTGTAAAAGTTCCTCTAACAATGGATGGGCTTAAAGCATGTAAAGTTTTAAGTGAGAGAGGGATAATGGTTAATGTTACTTTGTGCTTTTCTGCTAATCAAGCTCTTCTAGCTGCAAAATCTGGAGCTACATTTATATCTCCATTTGTGGGTAGATTAGAAGATATAGGGCAAGATGGAATAGCTCTAATTCAAGATATACTAGATATTTATGAAAACTATGGTTTTAAAACAGAGGTTTTAGTAGCTTCTGTAAGGAATACATCTCATGTATATCAATCTGCTTTATTGGGTGCACATATTGTTACTGCGCCTCCTCACATTATAAGTCAGATGGTGCAACATCCTTTAACTGATAAAGGATTAGAAGATTTTCTATCAGATTGGAAGAAAACAGGGCAAAAAATATTAGCGGATTAAGATTATGTTAAGTTTTTCCTGCGGTTCAAATTTACCAGTGATATTATTATTTGTATCATATCTTATTGGATCTATTCCATTTGGACTAATACTTACTAAAATCTCAGGCAAAGGTGATATTAGGAATTTTGGTTCTGGTAACATAGGGGCTACTAATGTCTTGCGTAGGTCTGGAAAATTCATAGCGTTTCTTACAGTAGTGTCTGATGGAGGTAAGGGAGCTTTTGCTATACTAGCTTCTAAGTGGTTTTGTGACGATTATTTATTGATGATGCTAGTAGGTATTGCAGCTATTTTGGGGCATATATTCTCTATATTTTTAAAATTCAAAGGAGGGAAGGGTGTAGCTACTTCTATTGCGGTATTTTTAATTTTATCTCCAGAAGTAGGAGGTGTGGTATGCTTAGTTTGGTTGATAGTTCTTGCCGTGATTAGGGTCTCTGCAGTTTCTGCTTTAGTTTCTTTCTCTCTTGCTCCTGTTTTTTGTTATTTTATGACTTACGACACACGGTTAGTAATAGCGTTTTCTTTTATCTCTACAATTGTAATACTGAGTCACCATGAGAATATAAAGATCCTAATCTTAGGAAGGCGCTAAATTTCTTTTGGCTTTCTTCTGCTTATTACATTTAAAACTACAAGCGTTACTGAAATCATACACATTATAAAAGGAAGTAACTTGCTAGGTTCTGTAGATGTACCCATAATATTTAAAAATAGTAATGGTGGGACTAGATGTAAGAATCCAAGTATTGAAGATACAGTTGACTTTTCATGGCTATTTGAAAGAAGTAGTACGCTTATATTAGAAAACATCAGTGGAACACTAAAATATATTGCTCCAAATATAATAAAAAACAGTATTGGTAATGATAGATAGTTGAATTGATGCATTATAGATAGAATAATGCTCGATACAGAAAATATTATGCATCCTAAGAAAATAGACTGTCTTGATGAATATTTATGCCCTGTTTTTGCCGAGAAAATTCCACCAAGACCATAAGCGATAACTATAATCAAGTGATGTGCAGAGAAGTACTCAGGGGATTGTCCCATATTTCCTATAATGATAAGAGGAGCGGTAGCAGTATAAATATAAAATGCAGAAGCTACAGAGCCATACATTAGACCGTATATTAATATCTTTATGTTTATTACTTCATAATAGTTTTTTATTAGAGTAGAGATTTTTATGTTGGCTATATCAATGTCATGGATTGTTTCTGGGAGAGTTTTTCCAAGCAAATAAAGTATGTAGCACCATAAGGATAGAAATAGAAAACAATATTGCCATCCTATATGCTCAACTATTACACCAGATATAAGCATTGCTAGCCCAGGCACCAATACAAAAGATAAAGAGGTGTATGATGTGATTTTTCTAGCATCTTTCTCATAGTAGATATTATTTATTGTAGAGTAGATGGTGACAAATCCTGATCCGGATCCTATTCCCGTTATAATTCTGCTATATTTCAATAACTCAAAATCGTGCAGGAGATATGAAATATAACTTCCGAGTGTTCCAATAAAGCATATTAAAATACCAAAATTGAGCGTTTTTTTGACGCCAAACCCTTTGATAAGTGGGGCGTAAATTAATTGTCCAGTAAAGTACCCAATAGCAAAATACGTTATAACATTCTGAACTTCATTATTGGCAATCTGAAAATACTGTGCAATATAAGGCAATGTTGGGCTTACAAATACCGATGACATGGCAGAGAAAGATATTATCGCCATAAATACTATTATATGCGGAGGTGTAGTGTCGATTTTATAGTTCATATAATATAAAAGTTACTTTTCTATAAACGAATGCCAGAACGTAGATGTAATAGGATCCATTAGATATTGTAACACAGTTCTTTCTCCTGTTACTATCATAACATCTGCCATCATACCTGGATGTAATTCATAGTTACGATATTTGGATATTTTTGTTAGTTGGTCTTGGTCTACTTCTATTTTTACTCTGTACTGCAGGCCTTGCTGTAGAATCATAGCTTCTTGAGATTGGTGTTGTTGCAGTGGCTCTACAACATCAGAAGAAATATGAGTTACAATGCCTTCCATAGGCGCTACACTTCTATGTTTAAAAGCAGAGATTCTGATCTTTGCTTTAAGCCCGATATACACTGAGTCTATGTCATCTGGTTTTACATATGCCTCTATGATTAAGTTGTCATCATCAGGCACTATAGTCATCAATGTTCCTCCAGGAGATATCACGGCTCCTATAGTGTGAGATTGTATTTGGTTCACTGTGCCGCTAATAGGAGCAGATATAAGGAGTCTGTTAAAGCTTTCTTCTGCATTTATTAGTCTAGACTCTAACTCACTCACATGCCCAATAAGTTCTGCTTCACGAGATTGTAGATTAATCAACTTATCCTTGGGCACAAATCCTTCTTCAAATAATTTGTGCATTTCTTCCAACTGCTCTTTTACGAGAGTTAGCTGTTTATCTGTTGATTCTTTTTGAGACTTTAGCGCTTTTATTTGAGATTTTAGCACTACGTCACTAAGCTTTAGAAGAGGCGCTGCTCCATCAACTTTCTCTCCTTCTTTAACATATATTTTTTCTATTATTCCACCTTCTTTGTGCTGTATTATTTGTTTTTTTGAGGAGGGTATTACAAAGCCAGTTGCATGTGAAGAGCTGTCTAATGGTGCAAACCCAGACCATACACCTGCTACTATAAAAGTAAAAAATGCAACCCAGATTCCAAATACTATTGGAGGGCGCGCTTGTTGTAACACGTCGTTTCTTCCAGGGCCATTTTTTTTAATCACATAGTTCATGAATAGATCTACGTTTTTTAATCCAGCCTTGAGAACCTTTTGAATATTTGAGATAGTGATTTTTTTAGCAATCTGTACGAGTGCTTGTTTTTTTGTTAAAGGAGTGGTCTCTACCTTTTGTAGAGCTTTTTTTAATGCATCTAAAGCCTGAGGGTTTTGCTTTAAATCTTTCAGTGACTGACTCAAATTGTCTTCGTTTAATTTTGTTTTTTCAGAGTGAGCCTCCTTTTCTTGTTTGTCAGAGGTTAAGTTTACTGAATAACCATATTCTACATTCTTTTTTTTCTGCTCTTTAGATAGCTTTTTATTCTCAGGAGTGACATCTTTTATAGCAGAAGTTTTGTTTTTTGTTGTGCTGGGTTTTTTACTCATAAATTTTAATTATTTTTTTGTTCATTATCTTTTGTAGTCCCTTTATTTGCTTGGTTAAACCTTGCCATTACTTCTTCCCTTGGTCCATATGCTACTATCATTCCATCTTGTAGTACCATTATCATATCTACAAAAGATAATATGCTTGGTCTATGAGATACGACTATTGAAGTGATAGAATTCTCTTTTGCGTTGGTTAAAGCATCCACAAGTGCTTTTTCACCCTTATCATCTAGGTTTGCATTAGGTTCATCTAATATTATAATTTTTGGGTTACCAAAAAAAGCTCTAGCTAATCCAACTCTTTGCCTTTGTCCGCCTGAAAGAGATGAACCAGAAATTCCTATATCCGTATCATATCCATCTGGTAATTTTGAGATTAAGTCATGAGCTCCAGCTAATTTTGCAGCCTTTATCACATCTTCTGCTACAGGATGAGCGTCCATTCTTGCAATATTTTCTTTTATACTTCCATTAAATAATTGAACCCCCTGAGGAAGGTAACCAACGTGTTTACCGAATGATTCTCGTTTCCAAGATAGAACATCTATGTCATCAAGTCGGATATGTCCTGATGTGGGCTTCCAAACTCCAACTAGTAGCCTTGATAAAGTCGATTTTCCTGCCGCATTTGCTCCTATAATTGCAAGAGATTTTCCTGGGTCTAGAGTAAAATTCAATCCCTTTAATATGTGTTTTGGCTGCGAGGGGTTGTTTGAAGGGTGTGCAAAGAATAAATTTTCTGCAGTTATCTTGCCTTTAGGTTTTGCGATTTCTAGCCCTTCATCAGAATGAACTTTATTATCAAGGAAGGTATTGATTTTTTTGTATGATTTCATTGCAGAATTTGCTTGTTTCCAAACGTCTACAGCCGCATCGAATGGAGCTAACGCTCTACCAACAATAATTGATGATGCTATCATATAACCAGCTGTCATTTCTTGTCCATTTGTTGTAATAACCAAATACGCTCCAGTTCCTGTAACAGCAACTTGAATTAGGTGTCTAAAGAATCTTGTGATGTTTGATATAATACCATTACGGTAGCTGGCTATAGACTGAAGCTGCAAAGTATGAGTGTTAATTAGAGACCATCTATGTTGTATTCTATTTAACATTCCCATCGCTTGTACGGTTTCTGCGTTTCTTGTAGATATTTCAGCCATGTGATGACCCTTAATATTGCTTTCGCTAGAAGCAGAGAGTGAGTCATTTACAGCATGGGCATTAAGCATTGCCATAAATAAAGCCATAATAACTCCTACAATTGTGATCCATCCTAAATAAGGATGTATTAGGAAAAGCACAATGATATAGATAATAGACCAAGGAGCATCAAATAAACTATTGATTCCTATGCTAGTTAAAAATTGCTTAATTGTCGCAAATTCTCTAATAACTTGGCTTCCTCCTAAAGATGGGCGTATAGCTGATGTTGCAACTGCATGTGCAAAAAGTTTAGGAGAGATTCGTTTATCTAACCATTCCCCAATCTTTATTAGAACAAATGAACGAGCAACCTGTAACAGCATGTGGGACATGTATACAAAGAAAATTATAGCAGTAAGCATTATTAAAGTATATTTGTTCTGACTCCCTAGAACTCTATCCAATACTTGTAGAGAATATAATGGAGTTATTAGGTTGAGTAAGTTTACTCCAAAAGCAAAGATGAATGTTATGATGAAGGCCTGCTTACAATCTCGTAAAGCATCAATCAAAGTGTTATTTTTTTTTATTTCTTCTTTTACGGTAAGAGATGTGCTCATAAATTATTATTATTATATAATTGTACTCTAACAGATGAATGTTAAGTAATAGTAAACCTTCTTCTTGTAAATTTATATATGTAAAATAGGTGTTTATCCAAAAAAAAACAAGGATTTTTCTTAATTTAAACACTGAGGGGCGACAGATTTTACGCTTATATTTTATTAGAGCATCTTGAAGAATGGAGGAGGGAAAGGGATTCGAACCCTCGAGACATTGCTGCCAACACGCTTTCCAGGCGTGCGCCTTAAACCACTCGGCCATCCCTCCATTTCGTAATGCCACTATAATATCGATAAAGATTACTAAATCAATGTTATATCATTAATTTCTTTTCATTAGCATTTATACATGATAAAGAATACATCGTGTTTTCGAAATTAATATTATAGATTTGATATGAATATAGACAAAATTTCTATTGGTAAAAATCCCCCTGAAGATATCAATGTTATCATTGAAATTCCAGGTGGTAGTAGCCCAGTTAAGTATGAAATAGATAAAGAGTCAGGCGCCTTGTTTGTGGATAGATTTATTATGACATCTATGGTGTACCCATACCATTATGGGTTTGTCGCTCACACCTTGTCTAAGGATGGTGACCCATGTGATGTTTTAGTAATTGCTGACATGTCAGTAGTAGCTGGTTGTGTTATAAGAGCAAGACCTATTGGTGTGTTGTTGATGGAAGATGAGTCTGGTTTTGATGAAAAGATTCTAGCTGTGCCAGTAGATGAAATTCATCCATGTTATAGTGGCATTAAGTCATACAAAGATTTGCCTCAGGTAGTGGCAGATAGAATATCACATTTTTTTGAACAATATAAAGCTTTAGAAAAAAACAAATGGGTTAAAATCCAAGGATGGGATGGTGTGGAAAAGGCTAAACAGCTTATTCAGGAATCCATAGACAGGGCTAAGGAAGGAAAGAGCAGAAGAGTATAACAGAAGTTATTTTTTGCAATAACGTACAGTAGGTTTACTGGGTGTTGCTTTTGCAAATTAAACGTAGTAGAATTGCGGTCGTGGCGGAATTGGTAGACGCGCAGCATTGAGGGTGCTGTTCCTTACGGAGTGGAAGTTCAAATCTTCTCGACCGCACCAAACCAATTTCGATAGGGATTTATCCCCTTTTTTTAACGTTCGGATTATTTTTTATGGCAAGGGTATTGTATTATGAAAAAAACAAATATTCATGCAGAAAATAAAAGCGATAAAACTATAACTAAGGATCATCTTACCGAATCCATTAACTCTGCTTTAGATGCTAGAGATGATAACGCTCTAAAAAATTTAATCACTTCAATTCACTATGCTGACCTTGCTGACTATCTAAACTTTGCTAATTATGATCAAAGGGCGAAGATAGTAAAAATTATAGATTATAGAATAGACCCTGAAATACTTCTTGAATTTGAATATGATGTTTTAAGATCTCTACGTAAGATTTTTGGCAAAAAAAGATTCTTTAATTTAGTAAATGCTTTAAATGTTACAGACACTTTAGCTCTAATAGAGGATTTAGAGGAAGAAGAAAAGCACGATATTATAACCCATTCGCCAGCTGAAAAAAGAAAGCAAGTTATTAAGGGGTTATCTTATCCTAAAAATAGTGCAGGGATATTGATGCTTCGCGACTATGTTGTGGTTGGAAAAAATAAAACTGTAGGTCAGGTTCTAGGCTATTTGACTGGAAACAAAGATTTGCCTGATGATTATGACGAAATTTTTATAGTCGACAGTACTGAGAGACCAGTTGGTAGCATACATATTAGTAAATTAATCAGACATAAAAAAACAGAAAAAATACATTCTATAATGAACCATGATTTAAAGATGATAGATGTATCTTTGGATCAGGAAGAAGTTGCTTATATGTTTAAGCATTATGACCTAACATCAGCTCCAGTGGTAGATAGAAGAAAAAAAATGGTAGGTGTGATTTATACTGACCAGATAGTTGAAGTTATAGAAGAAGAAGCAGAAGAAGATATAATGAAATTAGGTGGAATTAATGTTAGCGATTTATACTCTGCGTTTTTCAAAACTGCTATGCAAAGATTTCCGTGGCTTTTTTTCAATCTTCTTACTGCCTGTTTGGTTTCGCTGATAATATCTTCCTTTAGAGACCAGGTAGAGCAAAAAATTATTCTTGCTGCGATAATGACTATAGTTGCTTCAATGGGAGGAAATGCTGGCACTCAAAGTGTGACAGTATCAGTGCGTGCTATAGCAAATAAAGATATTACTACATCTAATATTAAACATGTTGTCTTGAAAGAAGCGGCAGCTGGGGCTCTAAATGGGGTTTTGCTTGGCTTGATTGGTGGTGCCATATTATTTTTATTATATAGAGATTATGACGTGTGCATGGTTTTTGCTCTTTCTGTGACGCTGAACTTTATTTTAGCTGGCTTCTGGGGGGCTATGGTTCCAATCACAATTGATAAGATTGGATTGGATCCTGCTATATCTTCTGGGGTATTTTTAACGTTCCTTACTGACTTTCTTGGGTTTTTTGTGTTTTTAGGTTTAGCATCGCTATTAATACTATGATTTTTATTGACTACGTATCTTAATTGTTGTATTAACTCTAAATCAATAATTTTTCTTAGTCGCAAGATGAAACGTACATACCAACCAAGTAATTTGGTCAGAAAAAGAAGACACGGATTTAGATCTCGTATGGAGACTGTGGGTGGAAGAAGGGTGATTAATGCTAGAAGAGCGAAAGGTAGAAAAGTGCTTTCTGCGTAGTATGTCTTCATGAAGATAATTACTTTAACTCAGAAATCTGATTTCATTAGAATGAAAGAAAGTGGGAAGAAATACCATCTTCCTTGTTCTACAATAATATATAATCAAAATATAGATATAAAAACTACCAGGATAGCATTTGCTTTATCCAGAAAGTTTGGTAATGCGGTAGTACGTAATAAAGTTAGGCGTCAGATCAAAGAAGCTGTTCGTAAGATGATAAAAGAATCTGATCCTATTTTTTATGATATACTTTTTATTCCTAAGAAGGCTATGATTGGAATTAATTATACTGAGTTACTTAGTCAGATTCAGCGTCTTTTTGTTTTCTTAAGACATAATGATAGTACTGAAGGATGAATTTTTTGTGCAGATAATAAAAAAAACATTATATTTTATTACTTTATTTATAATTTCAATAGTTGTTATTATTGTAAAACTATACCAACTAATACTATCTCCAATCCTTGGAAGTTCTTGTAGATATATGCCAACTTGCTCACAGTATATGCTTGACTCTGTAAAGCTTCATGGTTTATACGGGGTGTTATTAGGGGTCAAACGAATCATTAGATGTAATCCTTTATATGAATCTAAGTATGATCCTGTGCCTAAAAAAAAATCTTCTTTGACATTGAAAGAATAAGATATATCTTATTACTTCATCTTTTTAGGTAGAGAATTTATGTCTGATTTTAAGAATTTAATCATAGCTATGATTGCGGCTGTTGCTATATTGGCAGGTTGGCAATATTTCTACGAATCTCCTAAGCTGAAGGAGTATGAGAAACAAGCTGAAATCAGAAGAAAAACAGATATCACTTCCAGTATAAAAATACAAAAACCTGAAAAGTTTTTATCAAGAGAAGACTCTTTAGATCATTATAAAAATAGAGTGAGAGTAAAGGGAGATAAGATTGAAGGATCAATCTCTTTAGTGGGGGCAC
>Ga0222708_1000303_pt1 | contig 13355 bp, 11 predicted proteins | sample AntAcemetage1576_FD_179806 | JGI IMG/M metagenome (GOLD analysis project Ga0222708, IMG submission 179806) | Saline water microbial communities from Ace Lake, Antarctica - #1576 | ecosystem: Environmental > Aquatic > Non-marine Saline and Alkaline > Saline | place: Antarctica: Ace Lake... | reverse complement strand
GTACTTCCTATATCTGTACCTGCATTTACTTGTGCTTGTGTAGCTTCTTGCACTACACCTTTTACGCTCTCAGAAGCATTAGAAAGCACACTAGATATAGATGCCACTCCTGCACCATTGTCTGTTAGAGTTATTCCACTACTTATTAAGATTTGAGAAGCTTCTACTGTTATTGCATTTCCGTCAGTTACTGAAATTAAGTTAGATGACGTTATGGGCAAAATAGAATCAAAAGGTATCCAAGCATTAGGTTGTGCAGATGTAAACACGTAGGCTACACCATCACCAGTATTGATTGCAACATCGCCAAAATTAGCAATATTGTTTCCTGTTGGTTGAGAAGAAACCACATCTCCAATAGGTATAGTGCCCGTAGTTAAATCTAATAGTTGGCTAACTACAAAAAGTCTACGATAGCTAGAATACACATCGGCATCGCTATCTTCGTTTAAATACGAATTTGCAATATCTAGTACTCTTTGTGCTAATTGGTTTATTATTTCAATAAGTTCTACTTGTAATCTGTTTCCTGAAATATACTCGATATTGTTATCAAATATGTTTTGTTTAACAGAAGCTAAAAGAGTTGTGACACTTGATTGAAGTTCGGATATGATTTGTTGTCGTGTTTTCATAAAAGTAAGGGGGAGCATAACTCCCCCTGTCTTCAATATTCAATATGGTTAATTAATTCTAAACAAAAGCGGCACTTAAAGCAGTAAACGTAGCACTACCTGTTGTATCAGGAGTAGTTGTTTCAACTGCGATAAGAACGTTCATTCTTTCACGATTGTAACGCTCGTGAGCACCACCTGATAAAATCTCACGATTAAAGTCATCAATTTGGATGTAATCGTAAGTACATTCAGCTTTACCAAATCTTTGTACTTGTGCCGCACGTTCAAATCTTTCCGTATTTACAAACGTATTACCGTCAGCAGAAAGATGTGATAACTCTTCGTCAGATTGAACTTTCCAACCTAAACCAGAACCAGCAACCCAAGCATCAGAATTACCTGCACCGTTGGTGTTTACAGTAGCTCCACCATACAAATCGTTACGAGTCTGTACCGTGAAGTTAGTTTCATCGTACACAGCAGTAATTAATAGTCCAGCCGCACCACTAGCAGTAACTGTGAAATATTTGGCTGTTTCGTAAGGATGACCGAACACAGTATTGTTTAACAATCCCGTATAGCTTGCTAACAAACCATCACGGATTTGAGCAACCGTTTCAACGCCAGTTAAAGATACAAACGATAATGTAAAGAAATTGTAAGGCTCGTTTTGAGGAGTTACATCTTTTACGATTACATCGAAAGTTTGGTCTTTCTCAGTAGCAGGAGCAGTTACAACGATTTCAATAGCTTGTTTTACATTTGCAATAAACGGACAAGGCTTGTATTTCTTTGGATTGTTGCTAATGATTGGTGGAGTTATTTTAATAATAGGGCTTCCCTCAGGAGTAGTACCTCTTCGTTGAGCAATGAAGTATTCTGTACCAACTGGGATAGCACCTGCGATTCTAGCTTTTGTAATATTGTTAAAAACAGCTATTTCGCCATCGACTGCATTAGTACAAAACAATGTAAAAGTAGCATCCGTAGAAATAGCTGCGGTTTGTGGTACTACAAACATGTGTGTAAAAAAAGGCAACGTAGCTTGTGGATAAGGACGATTTCTAGTAGTCATATTTTTTTAAATTTATTCAGTTATTTGATTTCGTTGTTGCTGTGCTTGAAATTTGGTATCAGCAACAGATAGTAATATTATTTCAGAAGCTCTATTTACAATTTCTTGATGAGCTGAGTCTGGCAATTCACAAGACTGATTACTTTTTAGACTTATTCGTCTCGGTTTTTTTACATAGTTCAACAATAAGTATGAAACTATAAAAGTGCCATCTGTATATATAAACAAAAAGTCACCATTAGAAAGCGTACAAATAGGTCTAGTTTTAATAGGTTTGTTTGTAGTACTGTCTAGTGTTCTTGATATGTTTTCTTGTTTCAAAAAGCGGTTATTATGATACCCTACTATAACTTCGTCCGTTACAATAGATGTACAAATAACAGGTCTTCTAAAATTAAATTCTCTAAATACACCTCGTGTACCTTCTAAACCTTCTGCGATAGAATAAGTATAAGTATTACTATTAGGTAATCCTGAGAATACAGGAACACCTTCTCCTGTTTGTAACTCTACAAAAATTCCTTCAAATGAACCGCTTATACCTATTTCACTAGAACGAGTTCCGATTGCATTTGTGTTAGATATTACGTAGTATCTAATTTGTTGAGATAAAGCAGATACAGGGTTATTGATATTTATGTCAAAGTTTCCAGTAGCGGCAATAACTGTTTGTACATCGATTAAACGTTGTCCTGAAATTGTTATAACAGTATCAGATATTTCAACTGTTCCACCTAAACCTGCTGTCAAAGGAGTACTTCCTATACTAATGTCAGATATTGTTACACCTGAAAATCCTTTTCCGTAAATCTCAATATACGAACTAGCGATTGTACCTGTATTTACAATAGAATAGTTAGTTACAATCATATTGTTTTGACTGGCTACTTCTACGGCATTGGTTGTTACAAATACAAACGAGTTCTTAAAATATCTACCTCTGTAGTACTCCCAATAGACAGACATAGGGTATTTAGTAGATTGAATACCAAACTCATTAATATCGTAAGAAGGGTTAAAAGAACTATTAAAACTAGCGGCAGTCCACTCAGGAGTAGAGTTATAACGGTTTATGGTATCTAAAAACAAACGGATAATCATAAACTTATCTTCTTCTGACTTTAATCCTTTTAGTTCGGGATAGTCACGAATATCGAAAATTACATTATTGTTACTGTAATTAGTGCCGTTCCATTGGTTTTTGAAAACTATTTTAAAGTTTAACAAATCAATACAACCACTATTTACCAATTGCTCGTAAGGCATTACAGCAATGTATTCTTTGTGTGCGTTTTCTCTTACACATACACTATCGCTATCTTCACATTCAGCACCTTCTACGTATTGTACGATACTGTCGGAAGATAAAAAATACATAAAGTCTTCGGGAAGCACTGAGTACAATAAGTTAGGACGATACATATCACCATCAGGTGGAACATTTACGCTCGGTACAAGAGTGGGTATTCTGTAGTTAGATTTTACAAGCGTTCTCATTTGATTGATAAACTTGTCGTTATTGTTATAACCTGGCTTGCTTTCCATTAGGTTAGCTACTCCTTTTTCTACAAACTCTTCTTGTGCTTGATTTAGAGCATCGATAATGTCTGCGTCTGTAAATAAAGACCACTTATTAGAAGCAATTGCATTGACGGCTTGTTTAACCGAATTAATCATTTGTTTAGGCAGCATTATCTCCTCCTTTCAAATTTGAATTATCTCTAATATAATCTTCTTTATTTACAAATCGGTAAAGTTCTTCGTTGATTAAGACTCCTTGTATCGCAGTTTGTAAAAGAAGGTCAATGGGATACCCCATTTGCTGTGCCCGAGTTACGTCTATGATGACAAACATATCATCGGGTACAATTCTACTTTGGTTACTTCCTTGCATATTATTTTTTAATTAATTATCTGACGTGCTTTAAGCAAGCTCAAATAATCTGCGTTCTCTGCTTTGTACAGTTCTAACGCTACTTCTCTTATACTGTCGCCTAAGTATCGATTATTTTCAGAATCTAATATTTTAATTCCTTCTGTTTTCAATACACCAAGAGCTAGAAAAGCACGAACTGTAAATAACTTAATAAGTAAGTCGTCTTCTGCAACTGCCACAAATTGTTCGATTTTCCTAATTTGGTCAGATTCTATTTGTTTTCTGAAAGTTAATTGAAGTTTAGTGGTATCGTATCTAAAAGCATCTATACCTAAATTAACTAATATTTGTTTTTGAATTTCGTAATCTTTTTTGTATTTCTCGTAAATAGAAGCCGCTTTGTCTTTGATTTTTAGTTCTTTTATTTTGGCGTTTCTCTCAATCAATTCGTCTTCAATATAATATTTACACATATCTGACGGTCTCTTGTTTGCTTCTTCCTTACTTCTCGCCACCATAGGATGTCCAATAATGTGCATATAGCAAACATATTGGTACGGATTTATTGGATATTGAAAAACTTTATGCGTTTTTGATTTTTCATCATATTCCGTAATAGGTTTTTCGTTGTCAATTGACATACCTATTTCCAGTTCCAATCCCTCTGGTTGCACATTATGGATAATGTTTATATAAAACTGCTCTACCTCTTTTATGAAGGACGGGTCGCTAACATAAACACCTAATATCTGAGGTAATAATATTTCAACAGTTGCAGGGTCTAATCCTTTACCTGCTCTAGTCCCTTCGTCCTTTTTATAATATCCACCAATACTTCGTGATGCTAAGGAGAAATAACCCTCTGCCATCTCTAAATTTTGTGCGTTTTGAAAATAAGGTATTCTACGTTGTACTTTTACAATGTAGCTATTTTTGTGTTTGTTGGCTATTTCTTGCATTTGTTGTGTTGTGTTTGGTTATGCTGTTGCTTTTTGCTTCAAAAGTGATTGTGTTACCATCACGATATAAAGCGGACTATTAGAAAATTATGAACCAAAGGCAGGAATCGAACCTACTTCCTTTTTACAGCACGTAAAACGCTCTCCCAATGAGCTACTAAGGCTAATTGGTAGGGGTTTCCCCCTACCTGAAAAAGCACAACACTTACATAACACATTTCATATCCAAACACTGATTCGCTCTAAGGATTTGTAATCCTTTACTTGCAAATCTATGGTAGGAGTGAGTATTAGTGTCAGTTGATGACCTTTTGTCTGATGCTCCACCTGTCAATCGTCTTAACGATGGAGGAATATCTGTTGCTTTACCTGTACCAATAATGATGTTTTCCTCGTAAGGACTATCAATGTATTCGTACTTCATAAATTGTAGGTTAGCTTCGCCTTCTACACTGTTCAAGTCTAAGAATACCATACGGTGTGATTCCATTGCGAATCCTGATTCAGGGTGAATGTAACCAGATGCTTTCTGAGCCTGAGCTACTCTACCAAAGTCAAATACTGGATTGTACTTAAATACAACATCGTATCCGTCAATATGTGCGAATCTATCAAAATAACCTGTAAATTCTAATTCACGGTCACTACCTTTGATAAACATACTAGCAGCCGCACCTTGACCTAAAAGACCCAAAGTAGAATTAGCTTCTTGCTTTAACACACGGTCTGCATCACGCATACCACCCATACCTGTATAAAGAGTAACCATTTTACCTCTTGCGTCAGGGAATTGGTTATATACATCAGCGATACCGTCAGTTAATCTTTTAAAGGTTAAACGTCCGTGAGTAGTTTGGTTTACCATTTGGTCAAAAATACCAGCGAACATTGGAATAGGCTGACCACTCAAATAATCGTGATTAGTTATAGCTCCGTTAGCTCTGTTATATTTCGAGTACCAATAAAGGTGTTCGCATTCTTCGTACCAGTCACGCTCGAAAGTAAACATAAAATGGTCAATCCAAGAGTTGGTACTTTGAATACCACCTTTTTCACCTGTGTCCACAGATATAGATACATCATATACTTTATGGGCAGCGGTTGCTTTCCATTGAGCATCTTTACGTATAAATCCGATTTGGTTTACTAATGAACCCCAAGTCATCATTTTGTGAAATCTTGAACGGCTATCTTGCAAAGGAACAGCAGAACCAATAACACACCATTCAATACCTGCTTGTAGTTCTGAGTAAGGGCAGAATACTTCTAATGATTCACTAATAAGTACGAATTTGTAATCCCATCTGTCACCAACTTTGATTGGCTCATCTTGTACACGAGCAAGTACTCCTTGTGGAGAACGCACTAATGAGAAACGAGTAATCCAGTTATCTACCATTGTTACAATAAATTCAGTACCTTGAATACCAGGCTCTCCTGCATTTACAGATACTGCAATACGACCTCCCTTGTTGTCTCTGTCCATTATAGGGAATTTGTATTCAGTGTCTTTCACACCTTTTACATTGTCAGGGCTTTGTATACCCATTGACCCCATAAATTCAACTTGCGAAATAGGGAATTGTTTACCATCTGCACGAAGTAAGTGTAATACTTTGTCGGTTAGAATATCACGTTTTCCGTGTCCTTGTTCATACCAGCTATTTTCATCGAGAAAATTACTTGAGCTGTATGTAGCTGTTTTAAGTTCAAATTTTTCCTTGTATGCGTTCATATTTTAATTAGGTATTAGATAATTCCCGTAGTGTAAAACCTGGTTTACCACCAACTCCTGATTTAGGTCTTTCTGTTCTCATTCTCTTTTTAAGACCTTGTGCATTGAGAGATGCTGCTTTTCTTTTAATAAGTTTGTTCAAATCGCCATTAACGAACCTAAACCACTCTGCTTGTAAAACACCATCTAATTGCTCTTTTGGGAATCTAGTAGTAACAGATAATTCTCCGTTAGGATATACATTTGTTTTACTTCTTATATATTTGTCAAATTCTTTTCGTTTCTCTAAGGGGATTATAAACTCACCAATTTCTCCTTTTGTAATTTTTTCGTTAAGAGTATTTGTGATTTGGTCTGCGTAGTTATTTAATCGCTCTTGATTTTCTTTTTGTTGCTTAATGATTTCGTACTGTTCAGCTTCTTTTTGTTTTATCTCAGCAACGCTTATTTCCTTTGCGTGTTTTATTAAATCGTCTTCCGTACCAAACCCGTTTATAATATTATTTATCACAGGTTCACCAATGCCCTTAGCTGTGTAAAAAGATTTCAAAACTGATTTAGCAACTTGTTCATCTTTAATTTCCTGTGTATCTATTGCTTGTGCTGAGTTGTAAAAATCTCTACTTTTACCTCCTCTTAATACATAATCAATAGCGTTGTATAATTCAGGGTCTCTGTCTCTAAGTTCTTGATAAGCATCGATTCTAGCTCTTTGTTTAACTGTCGAATCTCTTTTAATAATGAAACTTGCTATTTCTTCGGGCGAACCTTCGTTTATAGTTTGTTCATCATCTTCGTAATCAAGTATTGCTTGTAGACTTTGTTGTAGAGATACTTCTTCTTCAATAAAATCACTATTGGCTTCCATAAAAGAACGGTCTTCATCAGTTAGTTCTTCTTCTGGTTTTTCAAGCAGAGTACTTAATCTATCATAATCTTCGGTAGACAATTCAGGTTCTTGTGTACTAGTACCTTCTTGTTCTATTGAGTCTTGTCCCTCTATTGGGTCTTGTCCCTCCAAAGAATTATCTTGCTCGTAATCTTCGTTATCTTCTCCCATTTGTGTATGTTATGTGTGTTGCTATGCAAATATACGAATGTTATTATTATTAGTTAGTGAAAAGGGTTCATTTTAAAAATCGCCCTATTATGTGATTTTAGCGTTCTCCACTCACTTTATTTTTAAGTGCTGTTTTGGCTTTTAGTTCCTCTATTTCTCTTTTGTTTTTTTCCTTGTACAGTTCTACATTAGTATCAATCGCTTTGTGTCTGTCTTTTTGATAAATCTCCTGTTGTTTTGTGTTCACAGCATTTATCATATTTTGACGCTGTATAGCAAATTCTTCTACTTCGCTTTCTGTAATAGCTCCGTCACCATCCATATCAACTGGTTCTACCATAGTATTACGCATCACACTTGCGTTTGCTTGTATTTCTGCAACTTTGATACTTGTTTGACTTTTCAGAATTTCTATTTTTTCTATAAACTCATTCTTGATGTCTTGTAGAGATTCTTGCATTTTCTTAGTAGCTTCAATCTCTTCTATTTTACGCTCTTGTTCTGTTTGTTTTTGTTTTTCTAATATAGCTTCTTGTTCTTCTAATTTAGTTCGCAACTCAGAAACACTATCAGAATCTATCATATTTAAAACAGACAATGGAGTTGCTCCACTACTTGCAAAGTTTTGAATAGTTTCTTTCATTTGTTCATATATTTCCATCGACTTGGCAGAGTTTGTAGGTATCATACCAAAATCTGTGTCGGTATAGGTAACTGGGTCAATATCTAAAATAGCACTTCTGAGGTCACTACTTACGTACATTGATTTCCTACCATCAATCCAAGCATATTTACTAACATCTAAAAGTCCTATATACTCACGCTCTACAAACTCTTCGTAACTATACATCATCTTTTCGGTAACTACATAAGATTCTTTAATACTTCTTTGAGTAGTTCCAACTAACGCTGACCCTGTTGTTTGTCCTTTTCTCTGAGGGGTTACTCCTAAAAGTTCTTCAAATCTTCGTTCCACCCAACTAGCCAATTCAACAAGCTGACTTATTATATCTAATCTACTCCCGTTCAGTACTGTATATTGGTTAAAATTTGGTTTTACTTTTGATTCATCGATAAATGCTACTCCCATAGATTTCATATAATACATAAACTTATCTTCATCCCAACCATTTGTTGTAGGTATAGCACTCTTTGGAATCAACATAACTTTACCCATATCCATTGCTAGTTCGTTTTCTATCTTGTGCATTATAATAATATACAATATCTGATAAGGTACACCTAATCGCATTATAGAAATGTTAGGAGCATTTATGTCAGAATAGTATTTACCATTATACGGAAGTTTACAAGATGATTTTCTATTTACTCTATTACGTTGTACTATAATAGGACGCTTATTTAAGTATATGTCTTGATTTATAATAGTTGTTTCAAATACTTCAGTAGACCAATGCCAAGATATAGAAATATCTCCCATCTCTTTGTCTAGTTTGTAAGTTTCATCTATTTCTGTTTCTTGTGGCATTCCCATCTCATCAACAAACTGTAATATGCCAAATTTAGTATACGCTTTCCAAACTACGTGAAGCTCTTCTATTATGTCATCTTCTAAATTACCTCTATTGTTGGAGGTATTATTCCTTCTACTGTTAGATATATTTTTTAAATCATCTAGTTTTTTAATATCCGAATCTTCAAGCTCTTCGTAGTATCTGTCAATTATGTCAGCCAATGGGGAATACCTAACACTACAAGCCCAACTAGCATCTTCTACGTATGTAATATGTTCGTTCTTTGCACAATCAAAATATTTAGGATTAATGATTTCATAATCAACATCTTGCTCGTGAACAATTCCTTTATAGCTAAATACAGCACCTGAAATTAACCAGTGGAACATCCCCTCAATTAATTTTTCGTCCATATTAGATTCTCGCTTCAAACAGTTAAGTGCGGTAGTACCAACTATCGCACGATTATCCATATAACTACCAGACAGTTTTCTATCTAGTTCATCAGGGTCTTGTGTCTGTTGTTCTTTACCTTCTGTTTTAGCTCCCCATATTTCTTTCATTTGAGCTAAGATACTTTCTTTTACTTCCTCTTTATAGTTATCAACAGCATCGTTGTTTAATACTTCTATTTGAAATCCTTTTGGTCTTAGTTTGTATTCACTTACTAATCTCTCAATTAGAGTTCTCAATATATTAAAAGGGCGTATTTCGGAAGGAAAATGTTTGTATTCTTCGTTCTCTGTGTTAAAAGGATTTTGAACCTTTTGAAATAATTTGCTATCTATCTTATTATTGAATAGTTTGTATAGTGCATCTAACTCTTCTATTTTTTTGGTATCGTGAAAAGTTGCATTTGTACTATAATAATCAGCACATTGCTTGTACCATTCAAAATTATCTTTTTCTTTTTCGGCAAGCGTAGTTTTTAAACTAGGTTTAGTTCCTGTATATCTTTTTCTTATGTCGGGTTTCATATATCGGATAGGTAAGTATTTTTGATGTGGGAGTTTCTTTGTTTTTTATATATGCTACGATTGAAAAAATTAGATTTATTTTTCTCTCTCTTAGTCTCTTCTTTTTCTTTTTGCTCTTTTTCTATTTCCTGTATGACCAATGCTAATATAAGTAATGCAGATACTCGGTCAAAGTTATCTGTATCGTTGTATTTTTCTAATTCCGTTAAACCCCCTATACAAAAGAATAAATGTATGTTTAACAACACTCCGTCTTTCGCTAATGGATTATCTGCGATTAGTCCTCGCTCACGTACTAACCATTCTGCTAAGAATGTAATAGCACTATTCTTACGAGTTGTGGGCATATTTATAAAATAACTTCTATTACGAGTTATGTCCATCTCTTTTCTATTGTCAAAGGTAAGTTCATACGCCAAGTAGTCTTCGAACCCATTTGTACGTCCGTAATCTAATACAGCATCGCCCCCTCCGCCTGCTTCACAATATAGTTTAGCGTTGTAGTACCGTATCAGTTGAAACAATTCTTTGTAGTAAACTGCACGAGTTTTATACCTAGCATTATAAGCTACAACTATTCTATCTCCTTGTCGTTTGTCGTAATCGGTCGTTCTCTTGTATATGTAACAGGCAAAAATAGATTTACTAGTAGGTGCTTCATCTTTCATAACAGGGTCAAGTACTGCAATATATACATCACCTATTTCACCAGGTACTGAATTTTCTATTAGAAATCTATCTTGCCACATAACAATCGATGATTTCTTTTCGTTTCCATCCAATGGTACAGGATATTCATTGTATGGAGATATTGTAGATGGTACTAGATTCATTCCTGTTTTGTCAAACTTACAAACTCTTGTAGTATTTGCAACGAGCGTATCTGTATTTAAAAAGTTTTTTTGTGATATAATAAGGCTACGAGGAAACTCATCGAATCCTCCTCTGTGTAATGCTTCTTTCGGTTCTAATGGAGATTCTGCTTTTACGTGGTCTATGTTCTTACCTTTTTCACGTATTTTACGTTCATCTAATACAAAGTTTAAAGCATCTCTTTTATTAAGATTTCCGTCCTTATCTGCAAAACTATCATACGTCATAAACGCTGGTACAAAGAATCCACATTCAGTACCTTCCAATCCTTCGTCCCAGATATTAGGAAATGCAACGGCTAAGTACGCTGCTGGATTATAAAAAATAGTTTCAATAGCTTCCATACCGTCTTTGGTCTTGACTAGTCCTTCTACATCACCACCTGTACCAAACCCTGTCATTAAACCTGTTGTAATCTTACCTGCACGTACTTGTGGTAAACAAATCTCCCAAGCACGCAAACCTTCATCAAATGAACCAAATTCTTCAAACGTTACTTTGAGAGCATCATCGCCCCTTGCTTTGTTTGCTTTATTTAGTACTACTGCTTGTAATTGAGATTTATTACCTAACGGTTTTTTAGTCTTCTTTTCCTTATAACCAGATACTTTGTAGTGCTGTGTATTAGTTAGAAAGTTTTGCTTCCAAAAGGTATGACCGTTCACATGTGCGAGCATTGCATCTACCTTATTGAAAATACCTCCTTCTGTTAAATATTGGTCTGTACCTGCATAGTAAAGAGATTTGCTACCCTTTGCGAACGTATAATTATAAACCCCCTCACATGCTTCTTTAAATGAGTAACCTGCCCTACGAGTTTTCAAACACACTAAATGACAGTCTAATCTACTTCCAGACGCAGCTCTTTGTTCACACATTAATTTGGTTAGAAACCACTGATAATCTAGTTCCCAAAATTTGGCAAAAGTAAGTATCTTTCTATTCTTAGCTAAATCAGGATATATTTCCAAATGTAATCCATCGGGTACAGCTTGAATAGGGCAGTAGTTTAAATAAAAATAATGTTTTCCCGTTACATACATACCAGAAGAGTACATACCATTTAAACATCTGTCGGTCTCACGTTCCCAAAATTGATACCATTCCATAGATTTCTTAGGTGCTAAACAATACTTACCGTGCTTTATGAAAGTCTTCGCAGACTCTCTAAAATCATAAGTATTATGAAAGAACCGTGTTTTAAATACATCTTCTATCTCAAATAACGGGATGTCTGTTACCACTGTAAAATTGTATAGATTACTCTATCGTTTTTAGAATACTTAATTAATAAAGGGAATATTACTTTCCAGTATTTTTCCGTACACACTTGACAGCCTTCCGATAGATTATTTACAATTGACCAAACCCAACCTATCCAACTATGTACGTTAAAACCTCCTCCCATAGAGTTAGGTATCGGATTGTTCTTATTGATGTGCCATATTCCTTTAAGTTGAACTGCTCCTCTATACAACCTAATTGCATTGTCTTGAAATAGAAAACCACCAGCACCAGTCCAAGACCAGTTCCAATGTTTTTTATTTTTAGGCGTTACTAGCAAGTAATCTATTTGCTGATTCTCTGCAATAGTTCCGACACCTGTTCGGTTATTTATCCTTCTGTTCCAGTACTTAATGATTCCTGGAGTTCCAGAAACTGTACTAGCAGGACAAGCTATTAGTGTACCATCTACTACTAAAAGAAACCAATCGTCAAACGAATTATCTAAGTCGTTATCTGTACGAATACCTATAAAATTGAATTTGTCGTTCCATTTCAGATTCTCTTTTTTAAACTTTTCTTTTAGTTTAAGTAAAGCCTGAGTGATAGCATTATTTGTTCTTACACCTTGTATACCATCGACACCTTTTGTGGTATGTGTATTTTTGTCATTGACAAGAACGTTATCTAGGAAGTAGTTAAGGAAAGTCTGTGTTTCTCTTATCATATTGTTTATTTTTTACGTATGCTATTTTGATTCTCCAACCACACTAAACCTTCTTTCATCTTTTTAATATCTTTTGTGTCAGGTTTCGATTGATTTTCTAAATCTTTAATAATTATGTTTAATAAGCTATCCATACTTATTCCTTTTAAAGTACCTTTTATTTGTTTTTTATTTTTAACAAAAATGTGCAAGTCTTTTTCAGGAACGTGTTTAATAAAATTACCAAGATTATTGGAAATGTCCCATCTACGTACATTTGTGACAGGGTTCACTTCTATTATTTTAAATAGATTCATTAGTCTGTAGAGTTTAAAGATTTTTTAGAGCGTCTCTTTTTAACTACAACAGGAGATTCCTTCTCTTTGGGTTCTTCTTTTTTGTCTAGCGTTTTTATTTCCATTGTGTATTCTATTGGTTCGGTTTTACATAAAACCTTTGTATCAAATACGATTACTAGATTAGCTCTATCCACAGATAACCCATTTGGATACTTTTTATTTCCTTGAACGATTGGTAAAATTTCACTATTTAATTTAGAAATAATAGCGTCCAATGTATCTTCCGTTTTTTCAATATTGAATAGTTCACATAGTTCACGAACCTCCAATATATTGTTTTCTAGTAGTTCTAAAATACCTGCTAAGATACATATATCAAATTGTACCTTATTAAAGAAAACCGATTGTATTTTAATTGTTTTTTTCATTTGTTTATTTTATTTAGTTTAGTTTATTTTTCCCATTCACTAATCTCTACA
>Ga0222708_1000302_pt1 | contig 13381 bp, 31 predicted proteins | sample AntAcemetage1576_FD_179806 | JGI IMG/M metagenome (GOLD analysis project Ga0222708, IMG submission 179806) | Saline water microbial communities from Ace Lake, Antarctica - #1576 | ecosystem: Environmental > Aquatic > Non-marine Saline and Alkaline > Saline | place: Antarctica: Ace Lake... | reverse complement strand
GAAGAGCATATTGACAACATCCCGAGGATCAATCTAAATTACACTAATTGCGTAGCATTTCTTAAAAATTACTTAGTTACAGCAGTTGTGGAAGGTAATTATGAGATAGTCAAAACAAATGAGCATGTATGCGGAGTTTCAATCAAAGGTAGCATTCACGAATTGTGGATTGGTAATGGATTTGATAGTTTTAAATTTTACGAAGGATGGTTCAGCGAAAAATCTTTTACAGGTAATTCTGAATTTTCAAAAAAACAAAAAAAGGAAGGTTATAAAATAGCAATGCAAAAGATATCAGAAATGCCAAAAACAGAAAAGAGTGTTTTGCAAGATCAGATTGCGGAACTAACAAATAAAATGAACGCTTTATGATAGAAGTAATAGAGTACCAGGCCGCAAGAATTTTAGCTTTAGAAGCGGAATTAAAGCGATTAAACGAGTTGCTAAACGCAACCGCAAAAGAAATAGAGGTTATAATATTAGACCCGAACTTTGACAAGCCATTATCCGAATTAAATAAAAATTATTAGAAATGGAATCAAATAGAGAAGTTTTTTTGAAAATGCAAGAATCGGAATATTTAGAAATTCCGCAAGAAATAAGAGAAAGGCATTTGTCGGCAAAGCGAATAGATAGCGACAATCACGACTGGAAAGAAAATATGGGAGATGCTACATTTGAAAAGTTTTATAAACTTAAAAAACAAGCTAGCAAAGACCTTGAAGAAAGAAAATATCAATTACGAGAAAACAAAAGAAAATGAAAAATTTAGCAACAGCATTAGTAAAAGCACAAATGGAAATGGTCACGCCCAAAAAAACCGCATTAAATCCATTTTTTAAAAATAAATATGCTGACTTAAACAGTATTTTAGAAGTTGTACTTCCTGCATTCAACAACAACGGAATTGTAGTTTTGCAGCCGACCACTATTTTTGATGGTAAAAACTACGTTAAAACTATCCTTTTGCATGAATCAGGCGAGCAAATAGAATCTTTGACTGAGATTATATTTTCAAAGATAAACGATGCACAAAGTCAAGGAAGCGGCATAAGCTACGCTAGACGTTACGGATTGCAAAGTTTTGTTTCGGTTGGAAGTGCAGACGATGATGGGCAAAAGGCAGTTGAACCACCAAAACCGCTAACAGACGAACAAAAGCAAAATGAAAAAGATTTGCTTAACTGCAAAGACTGGGCGGAACTAGGTAAAACCTGGAAGGCTTTTAACTCTTACGAGCAAAAAAGAACCGAACCGTTAAAAAACGAATTAAAAGAAAAATTAACCAATAAATAGAATCTTATGAGCTCACTTATCAATTTAGGAATTAAAGGAAAAGACGGAAAGTACAAGCAGTACACAATCTCAATTTCAGACGAGGCAAACGATTACGGGCAAAATGTATCAATGTATTTGAGCCAAACAAAAGAGCAACGTGATGCAAAAGAAAAACGTACATACGTGGCAAATGGTCAAGTAATTTGGACGGATGGGAATATAGTTGCACCACCACGAAAAGACCAAGTATCACAAGCGGAATCAGATTTGGCAGACGATTTACTTTTCTAAAACTAATCAAACCCGCTATTAATTTAGCGGGTTAATTTAAAAACTTAAAAAAATGAAAATTATAAAAGGTAAATGGTATGAGTGCGTTAATCAAAAATATTGGGGCGACTCTTTTATTTTAGGTAAAAAATACTTTTCAAACGATAAAGAATGTTTGACTTGTAAAAGAGGCGACGAGGAATGGATAGGCACATACGCAAACGACTTTAAGCTAGTAACAAACACCCCTGCACACTACGACAACACTAATGGTTCGCTTTACAAATTTTGCGAAGATCAAAAGCTAAATAGTTATGAATTTGACCTTATAAAAAGAATTATGCGATGCCGCAAAAAGGGGCAGTTTGAAGCGGATTTGCAAAGCACAAAAGTATTAATTGATTTGTATTTAAAGGAATATGAAACAGACGAAAAATCAGATTAAAGGGTACGATAGTTTTAAAGAGCACAAAGATTTTGTTAGTAAAAAACATCATTTAAAAAACATAAAATTTAAAATAATAGACGAATTCATCGTTATAAACTCAAAATTAAACAAAATTATGAATACAATTAATAACACACAGGTAAACGTAAAAGATCTTACAATTCAAGAAATTCAAGAACTAGCAGAAGGATTGCCAATTTGGAAAAATCAGAGATCATTGGTTAAAACTGATATTGAATGCTATTTTACAAAGTTTGAAAGTGACAACGAATTTTATGTTCGTGTTTTTTCAAAAACAAAGGTAACAGTAACCTTTGATGAATTTTTAAAATTGAAAGCCTTATGAATCCAAAGAAAAAACACCAACTAATGCATCAATTGGTTTGTATCAAAATGATTGAATTAGAAATTTACGACCAATTAAAACCGTCTTCCAAGCAGATGCTGCAACAGGTAAAGTTTTGTGAAGAGTTTATCAACTCCATTTCTGATACATCAACGGTTCAAAAAACAACGTATTTTAACGACATGGTCAAAAAAATAGAGACAATAATTAGAAAAGATTTTGACGAAACAATGTAAAAATTCACTATCTTTGGTTTTTCATAGTTTAATTTTTTTGTTTTTAAAGTTAGGAAGCCAGTCAGAAATGATTGGCTTTTTTTGTTTTAAAAATTTAACATTTTAAAAGTTGTTTTACAATTATTAATGATTAGATTTGTAAAAGAATTAAGGAAGTGATTATCACAGCAAATTGTAAAATTTTAAAATTATGAATCACATATACGCAGATTTTGCAAAAGATACAAAAATAGAAAATTGTTTTTTCGTTTTTTTACCAACAATGAGCGGGCAATTATCGCTTGACTCTATCTACAATAGAAATATGGATGTTAATTTTGGAGTAATATTATCTTACGATGAATCTTTATTAAGAAGTAATTTTTTAATAAAACATAAAAAAGGAGTTAATCTATCAAGAAAAAACTTTTCAAGTATAGTTAAAGAAATAATTAAAAATAGAGAATTATGAAATACGCAATTAGAATGTTAGAAGAACAAAAAAAACACCTAGAGCTTTGTTTGTCGGAATGGGATTTGAATAAATACCCAGACGCACGAATAGAAAGACAAATGAGATTAGAAAGTCTAATAAAGGCAATACAGTGTTTGAGTAAAATTGACAACGGTTTTAATGTAGAATCTAAAGATTATAAATAATGGAAAAAATTTATAATTTACAGTTTAAAAGCAATGCTTATAACTACTATTACGGGGATCTTACAATATTATTTACTTCTTGGAAAATAGGATTTTTAGGAGTTTCAAAAGGAAAGCTAGACAGATGGGACTGGTCAAAACCTTACGAAAATGATATTTGTACGATTACAAAATCTGAGATTATAAAAAGCAAAAGAAAAATAATTTATGCTACTATGTAAAATATAATTAAAAACAATCGGGGTGTAAAAGCCCCTTAAAAACTAGAAATTATGAAAAATTTAAATTTAAAAATTGACATTAAAGATTTAAAAACTTTGTTTTTATTAACTGAAGCCGCTTATGTTTTTAATATTGGTTTTAAATGTTGGTGCTCAACAGTTGAAGATGATTATTTAGAGTTTCTTGCAAAGACAAAAACTCAAAAAACATTTTCACAATATGTAAATGATAGAATAGAAATCTTAAAACCCTCATTAAATGACCCCAAACGATAAAATAAAGAACCTGACCGCTACATTAGGAATGTCAGGTAAACGTGCATCAGAAGTGATAGGAATGCCTTACAGTTCGTTTAGAAAGCGAAAATGCAAAACACGAAATGAAGTTTTTAGCGAAGAAAATTATTTAAAATTACTAAAATTTACAAAAGATGCGAACGATAAAATTTAGAGGATTAAGAGTTGACGGTAAAGGGTGGGTGTATGGGCATTATTATGATGATGAAATTCAATCTTTTATTATTTATGAAATAAATACATACGAAGTAATCCCAGAATCAGTAGGTCAATTTACAGGCAAACTAACAATCAATGAGATGGAAATTTACGAGGGGGATTTGATAGCGCCTTGCAACGGTGGCATTCCAAAACAGGTAGTTTGGGATGATTTGCATTTTGCTTGGTATTTTGAAATTAAACCGTTTTCCAAATTAAATTTTTTAGACAAAATTATCGGAAACATACACGAAAAGTAAAAAGTATTTCTTATATTTGCATCAGTAACCTACCACTTACGATAAGATATTTAGTCGCCTGACTAATCGACAAAGCCTTATTAAATGTGTGGTAGCATTTTTTAAGGCTTTTGTCATTTTATAAAACTACCACAGTATGAGAAAATCAATTAGTGTAAAAAAAAGATTTGAGGTTTTTAAGCGAGATAATTTTACTTGTCAGTATTGTTCTGCAAAACCTCCTACAGTACCTTTAGAAATAGATCATATTCATCCAATTGCAAAAGGCGGTGATAATTCTATTGAAAATTTAATAACAGCTTGTTTTGACTGTAATAGAGGCAAAGGTTGTGTTTCCTTAGAAGCAATTCCAGAAACTTTAATTATAAAGTTTGAAAAAATGAAAGTTGCTAAAATGCAATACAATCAATATAAAAAGCTTTTAAAAAATCAAAAAACAATATGCGATGCTGAAATTGAAAGAGTAGATTATACTTTTACAATTTATTTTCCAGAAAATTGTTTGAGCGAAAAGTTTAAATTGTCAATAAAGAATTTTATAGATAAATTAGGTTTAAATGAAGTTGTTTTAAGTATGGAAAAATCTTGTGGAAAAATAAACAATCCTCACGAAGCTGTTAAGTATTTTTGTGGAATTTGTTGGAATAAAATAAAGGAATCATGAATAGTTATGAACTTTCAAGAAATTATTTTGATTGGTGTTTTGAAAATCCAGAAAAGATTTCAGTAAATCATACTGCAATTTATTTTTTTGCTATTGAACATTGTAACCGATTAGGTTGGAAGGCAAAATTTGGTTTTCCTACTCAAATGGTTATGGATGCATTAGGAATAAAAAAGCATCAAACTTATATTAGGTACTTTAATGAATTGGTAGAATTTGGATTTATAGAATTGATCCAAAAATCACAAAATCAATATTCATCAAACATAATTAGCTTAAACAATGATGTGCCAAAAAACGGCAAAGCATTGGACAAAGCAATTATAAACCATAGGGCAAAGCAAATAGAAACCATAGGCCAAAGCAATGGACAAAGCAATAGTAGTATAGATAAACCAATAAACAAAGAACCATTAACAACAAACCGCTCTGATGATTTTGCTAATCAATGCTTAGAAGATAATATTTGGAAGGAAGCAATTTTTATGCAAAAAGTATTAACACTAGTTACAATCGAATTTGCTTTAAAAGACTACAACATTCATTTAATCCAGCAAGGCGAAACCAAAAACTCACTAAAAGACTATAAATCACATTTTGTAAATTGGGTTAAAAAACGAAAAGAGTTAAAAGCAAAAGACGTTCAATATCAAAATAAAGATAGATTATGAGTTGGCAAGAACAAACCGCATTAAGGCGTATATTCAACGTTTTTAAACGCAACCGAACAAATGTATATCCCGAAGATATAAACGCCTTAAAAGCCATTAATGAAAGCCTAGAAGCCTATCAAAAGGAATTTGTAAACGACAACAAACTATTCGCAAAACTTTTATCTTTACAAATTACGCAAAATGTAAGATATTACGGAAGTATTGAAACGGCTTTAATAGCGTTAAAAGACGACCTTAAAAACACTTTGGAGTACAATATTACATTTTTGCAACAAGAATTAAATCAAAGGGCTGTAAATGATTATTTAGAGCAAAATAAAACTAAAACGATTACGGCAGAAAATAAAAAGGAATTTGAAAAAAAACTTTTAGAAAGTTGGAGTTTGGAAAATGTTGAAAAATCTTTCTATAACACGGCAAACGAAATAATTAAAAATATAGACTTTTACAAATAAAAAAAAAAATTAAAATGACACTAGAACAAAACAATGACTATAAAGGGCAGTATCAGTACGAACAAAATTGCGCAGCACAAGCTGAATTTGAAGCTCAAGAAGCTTTTTTTGAATATTTAGAAAATTTGCTAAAAGAAAAAAATTACGAATTGCACGCTATTGAAATTTGTTTGCAAATACTTAATTCGCCTGATTATTTAAGAAGTGCATTAGCAATAAAAGATTATTTAAATGAAAAAAGAAAAACGCTAGTTACTAAAATGATAATTGATGCTAATAAGCTAAAATTATAAAGACATTTACAGTAAATAAAAATTAATTAATAAAATAAAATATTTTAATTTTATGAAAAAAAACATAATTTATCACGACAATTTTTTAAATAATACTTTACCAGATAAATCGGTGCAATTAATTATTGCAGACCCACCATATTTTGAAATTAAAGGAGATTTTGATTTTATTTGGAATTCTTTTGAAGATTATTTAAAAGAAGTTGAAATATGGGCTATTGAGTGCAAGCGATTACTTGCTAATAATGGTACTTTGTTATGGTACGGACACGCTAAAAAAATAGCTTATACACAAATAATATTTGATAAACATTTAAAAATTATTAATAATTTAGTGTGGAATAAAGGTTCTTTTATGGGTTTGGAAGAATGTAAAGCATTAAGAAGTTTTGCACCTTGCACGGAAAGAATTTTAATGTATGAATTAAATAACGATTGCAAAGAAGGATTTGAGCCGACATATATAAGAAATTATTTTCAAAAATATTTAATGGAGGAAAGGAAAAAAGCAAATTTAAGCACAAAAGAGATAAATTTAATTTGTGGATATAGTCAAAACACAAGAAACAAAATAATTAATAACGAAAAGAATTGGATTTTTATAACTGAAAGGTCCTATAACTTATTAAGTGCAGCTACTGATTTTTTTAAAAAACCTTATAGCGATTTAAGAAAAGAATATGAATATTTAAGACGCCAATTTTGTAATAATTTTAAATTACAGGAAATTTTAAATTTTAGCAATGAATCTAATAAAACGGGTGTAAATTATGTACACGAAACGTGCAAGCCTGAAACACTTACAAGAGCTTTAATTTTAACATGTAGTCGTCTAAACGATTTAGTATTTGTTCCTTTTTCAGGAAGCGGTACAGAGGTTGCAATGGCAATTAAAGAGGGTAGAAACGCAATAGGTTTTGACATTGAAAAAAAGTATGTAGAAATGGGAAACAAACGATTAAATAAAATATTAAATAATCCTAAATTATTTTAATTATGGAAAAACTAAACTTTGACAAGTAAAGTCCTGTGGCTTTATTTTAGTTGCGAACTACGGAACTGTATATTTTCTGCCACCTCTAAACGTAATGCGAAACTTTAACGGGATTGAACCACTAAACTTGCAATTGAATAAAACCGCTGTTACCTGCTGGGCGGATTTTTAGCAGGTATTTTAATTAAAAACTAAATGAAAAATATAACTAAAATTAAAGATTTAAGAGGAAGAACAATAGTTGATACAAAGACATATTGCGGAGATTTGTGGTTAAAATTCTCAGATAATAGTTTTGCTGTATTAGTTGTAAATGATATTACAGAAGGTTTCGGTTATAGAAAAGAAGAAGTGAATCTATACCAATATGGTAAGGATAAAACAGAATACACACTTGTTAAAATTGGCTTAATAACTGAACAGGAATATAAAATTGCTTGTTATGAAGAAGAAAAAGAAAACGAAAAACGTCAACAAGAAAGACAAGAAGAAGAAAGAAAAAGAATTGAGCAACATGAACTAGAACATTTGAAAAAACTTTCTGATAAATACAAAACATAGCCTTGCAGGTAACTAGTAGATATACGCATAAACTTGCGTTTTTAACAAATAAAAAATTATGGAAAAACTAAACTTTGATGAACTAGACAAAACAATAAATGCGCAGCCGTTAATAAACTTTGCTGATATTTACAAAGAAGCTCTAATTGACCCAAGCGAAGAGATTAAACAGCAACCAATAGCAATTAGCATTGGCGAAAGTCAATACAAGGGAAATTACTACCCGATACCATTTGGAAGTTACGGAGATTTTTCCTGCATAGTTGGCGCTTCAAAATCCAGAAAGACGTTCTTTAAATCAATGATTGAAGCGGGTTACATTGGCGGGACCGCGTCGGTATTTAATCCAGGAATAAAAGGTCACGAAACAAAAGATAAATTTGTTATTTCGTTTGATACTGAACAAAGTAACTTTCACACTCAAAGAGTTCAGAGAAGAGTTTTAGAATTAATTGGGGGAAACTATGAACTTTACAAAACTTTTTGTTTGCGGAAATATTCTCCCAAGGAAAGATTTGATTTTATTGACTGGATTGTTTTTGAGAGTGATTTTAAAGACAAAATAGGATTAATGAGTATTGACGGGTTTGTAGATTTGGTTACTGATTTTAACAGCTTGGAACAAGCGACAGGATTAACGCAGAAACTATTAGAATGGACTTCAAAGGGAAGTCTGCATTGCACGGGAATACTTCACAAAAATTTCGGCACTTCAAAGCCAGTTGGCCATATCGGATCTTCAATATTAAAAAAAGCGGAAACCGTTGTATTTGTAGAAAAGGACGAAAATAATACAATCGTAAAATGCGAGTATTCCAGAAACCAACCATTTGAACCAATTACTTTTTATGTTGATGATAACGATTGGTTGCCAAAAAGCACAAACGACTGGATGTAAAATAAAAACAACTTAAATTTATAATTATGAAAAAAGAAGATTTATTTGAAGGTTATCCCTTCCCTAAAAGCAATTTACAAGAAGTTTTATTAACTTTGATTCTGCAAGGCCACGTTACTTTGTTTCACTTCCCCGTAATGGCAGGGTTTAGAACGAGAGTATCAAATTTAGTTTTAGAATACGGATTAAATCTGGAAACCACAAAGGCGCAGCGATGCAATAAGTTTGGCAATAGTTACACTTACCACATTCACAAATTGCCAGAAAATGAAAATGAAAAAGCAATTGCAATTTATAATAAAATGGTAAAGAGATGAATGAAATAGAAAATTTAAATAGATACGTAAATCAGTATTACAAATGCAATTTACAGGATGGTGCGGAATTATCAATGTTAATTCAAAAGATAACAGGCTTACTCTATTATTTGGAATCAGTACGAGCTGATGTTCACAATCATTATGAAGTTATGGTGTTTGACCTAGTAAAACAAAAATTTACCGTTTCTCGAGCCGTAAATGAAGCTAATGTATGTTTCCCGCAAATGTACCAACTTAGAAGAATTATGGATTCTGGCTATAAAATATGCGATGCAATTAGAACAAACATAAGTTTTCTTAAAAGTGAAATGTCCCACAGTAAACAACAAGGATAATGAAACAAAAAACATGTAAAATTTGCAAAGTAAAATTTGATCCGAAACAATTTGCGCAAAACGTTTGTGATTATAAGTGTGCAATTATCCACGCTAAAAACCTTAAAGAAAAAAGAGATGCTGATAAATGGAAAGCCGATAAAGCCGTTTTAAAGGAAAAACTAAAAACATTGGGTCAATATGAAGCGGAAGCAAAGATTGTGTTTCAGAGGTGGATTAGATTAAGGGATTTAGGAAAGCCGTGCATAAGTTGCGGAAAAGTTACCAACGAAATGGATGCTGGGCATTTTAAAAAAGCAGAAATTTATTCAGGTGTAATTTTTAATGAAAACAATTGCCATTCACAATGTAGAAAATGCAACCGATTTCAAAACGGCAACGAGTTAAATTATAGACTTGGATTAATTAATCGGTACGGACTAGATTTTGCAAACGATATTGAGCAACTTGCAAACGATACTAGACAGTTTAAATTTACCAAAGATCAACTTATTGCAAAAAAAATGCAATATGATTTAAAATACAAACAAGATAGCAAATTATGAAACCAAAAAAGCCAACTATTGAGCAGCTCGAAAAGGAAAAGCAATCCACAACTCCCGAACGTCGAAAAGAAATTCAAAAGTATTTAGATTTTATTTATTACGGAATTAAAACTTTAACACTTTTAAAGTATTGAAAATGAAAATATCACAACTACCACTTAACTAAAAAGCCAACAGTAAATTTATTAATTCACAGATGGACACCAATGTACCTCTGTAAAAAAATAATTCACTATATTTGCTTAAATTCAAAACTTAAATTATGAAAAAACTATTATTAATTTGTGCAATTACTTTGAGTAGCTGTACAGCAGATGAATCAAAGACGGAATGTGATTGTAATGCGATTACAACTGTTAATGATGTGCCTAACGGGGAAACTTACTATTACGGCGATGATTGCTCCGATAACGGTAAATTGTTATTTGAATTTTACGAGCCCGGTTATGTAAGTAGAAGGATTGTTAAGTGTGATTAAATTATGAAAATACAAATAAAATTACAATATTTAGACAAAGTTTATTATTCAAACAATACTGAATGTGACGAAGAAAAGGTATCTAAATGTAAGGAATTAATCAAAGAAATTACCGAGGGTCAATCAACTTATTTTTCTATTATAAATGGTTTTGAGGAATATTTCTTTACAAAATCAATTTTAGAACTTTCTATAATTACGGTTATTGTAACTTAAACAACAAAACTTTCATTATGGCATACAACGAAGAGCAAATTGAAACTATTTTTAGTTTAATCATTCAAAGGATTGAGGACGGGGAGGCTTTGCGAACTATTTTAAAAAGCAAAGACATGCCAAGTACTCAAACATTTTACCGTTGGTTGGAATCTAATGAATTAAAATCAAAACAATACGCGTGTGCGTGCGAAGTCAGAGGCGATGCAATCTTTGACGAAATAATACAAATAGCAGACGCGTCTTATGGAGACAAGAAAGTACTAGAAAGTGGCGAAGAGGTTATGGATTCCGAATTTGTCGCACGTTCAAGAATAAGAATTGACGCTCGAAAATGGGTCGCCTCTAAATTAAATCCTAAGAAATACGGAGATAGCGTTGACTTTACATCGGGCGGCGTTGCATTAACTGGAATTGACTTTAACGTAATTTCTAAAAAATGAGAGTAGGAGTAGATATTTTAAAACATCAGTTAGCATTTGTCGAAAGTAACGCAACTCACACGGGATTAATTGGCGGTTATGGATCGGGAAAATCTTTTGCGGGCGTTTTAAAAACTACTTTAATGAAGTTGAAATATCCAAGCATTCCAGTCGCTTACTACCTTCCTACATACGGACTAATAGAAGATGTTGCAATACCTAAATTTGCGGAACTTCTTACAAATATGAACATACCGTATGTTTTAAATCAGTCAAAACACTTTTTCAATACAAAGTACGGAAAAATAATTTTGCGTTCAATGTCGAACCCAGAGCGCATTGTAGGCTATGAGGTTGGTTATTCTTTGATAGATGAAACGGATATTTTATCAAAAGATGCAATGACTGATGTATTTGTAAAAATAATTGCACGGAACAGATGTCAACTACCAAACGGCGACAAAAACAAAACCGATGTAGTTGGAACTCCAGAGGGTTTTAAGTGGGCATATGAGTTTTTCGTTACAAAAAAAAAGGCAAACCGTAAAATGATAAAGGCCAAAACTTTAGACAACCCCTTTATTCCAGAAGAATATATTGAAACGCTTTCAGATATTTACACGCCTCAACAATTAGAAGCGTACCTAAATGGAGAATTTGTGAACCTAACAAGCGGCAACGTTTACCATCACTTCGACAGAGTAGAAAATAATTCTATTCGAGAAATACAACCAAACGACGTTCTACATATCGGAATGGATTTTAACATTACCAAAATGAATGCTGTGGTCCACGTAATTGACGGCAATATTAAAACAGCAGTTGCTGAAATTGTAAATGCATATGATACTTTTGAAATAGTGGCTTTGATCAAATCTAAATATTTAAATCACTCAATCGTTATCTATCCAGATGCGAGTGGCGAAAATCGAAAATCAAGCGGGAAAAGTGATATTGTGGTATTGCGGGAAGCGGGTTTTACAATCAGAAAGCAATCTAAAAATCCTTTTGTAAAAGACCGAGTTAATTCGGTTAATGCCGCATTTAAGAACGCAAAAGGCGAACGATTATCTTTTGTTAATACTAACAACTGCCCCGTTTATTCCGAAGCGTTAGAACGACAAACTTATAAAAACGGAGAGCCAGACAAAACCACAGGATTTGACCACATAACCGAAGCAGGCGGTTATTTTATTTACACACAAAGAAAAACACCAATGCCATTATGACACAAACAGAAACAACCCGTACACATTTACGTAGATTTTTTCCTTATTTGAAAACCGAATACAGAAAGCTAGACAAAAAGGAACTTAAGAAAAGAGAAATTTTAAAAGAATTATTTGGAGATGCAGAAACAAACTTGGAAAAGCTTAAAGTTATTTTTGATTATCAAAATCTTTTATAAAATTGACGTATCATTTAAAAACGTAGGAAGGTTTATTGACTTAGAAACATTCATTAAAGATGAGGATGACAAATCATTTTTAAAGGCGACCGTAACGCCACGACTTTGGTTTTTGACGATTCCAAATTACGTCCAGCGTTACGCAGTTGCTTTATATTTGCAAGAAGCCGATGAAGTTAAAGCTAACTTCCCTTGGATTTACGACCCGCCAAAGTTCCCGAGTGAAGGCGAAATATCGCAAGGAAGTATGGAGCGTGAAAACTTTTCACTGACATACGGCGGGTACACCGAAATGGTGTATCTTTGTGCTATCTTTGAGGCGGTTAGTCCAAAAGTTATATTTACTTACGATACAAAGTACTTTTTATTTTGGAGCGAATATTTATTGAGAAAAAGAACGGTTGAAAATTTAAAATAAAATAATTATGAGTATGTTATCTGACAAAAAATTTCCTTCAACTAATTTTGAATTGCTAGAAAAAGAGTTTAAGAAAAACGTTTTAAAAGAAGACTAAATTATGAACGAACTATTTTTATTAACGCAATTTTTAGTCAATATGTTTGGCGACAACGATTTGGTAAATACCATTACTTTAGTTGAAAGCAAGCATATTGATAACAACAAAGAAAATATCTATTGTATAGTCAATATAGACTATTTAGAAAGCGAAACTTTGCCAGATGCGATAATTGCTAGTTATTTAATTACAGTCGTGCAGCAGCGAGATATAAGGCCGCAAAAGACAGATAGCAAGTTAAGACTTGACACAAATCTAGTTGATAATTGGGCAGAAACATTATCGGTTATTTCTAAGTTTTTAAATCAAATGCGAAGTAATATATATATTGAAAATCACATTGAATTACGTAGCAATACGCAATCCAGAAAGCTAGAAAATTTTAATAAAAACGGACTAGATGGTCA
>Ga0222708_1000301_pt1 | contig 13404 bp, 17 predicted proteins | sample AntAcemetage1576_FD_179806 | JGI IMG/M metagenome (GOLD analysis project Ga0222708, IMG submission 179806) | Saline water microbial communities from Ace Lake, Antarctica - #1576 | ecosystem: Environmental > Aquatic > Non-marine Saline and Alkaline > Saline | place: Antarctica: Ace Lake... | reverse complement strand
TCATAATTTTCGCATTCACAATTTGGAGCATTTAGCCATGGGACGCCCTAGACTGCCCGGCACGGTGGCAACTGTCACTGGCGCAGACAAGCGCAGCCCCGGCAGGTTTAAGGGCCGTAGCGCGCATGTGGTGAAGTCTCTGGGCCAAGCGCCTAAGCGGTTCACTGCGGCGCAGGTTGAAATCTGGGATGAGTTCAATGAGGATTTTCCGTGGCTGGGCCGTTCTGATCGGCGGGTGGTCGGGCTGGCTGTGATGCTTCAACACATGATCGACACCGACCCGGATTGCCCGGTCGCGGTGTTTGCCCAAATGCGAATGCTGTTGAGTTCGATGGGCGGGACGCCTGTTGATCGCAGCAAGGTGCAAGCGTCAGAAGAAGAAAGCGAAGACCCTGCCGATGCCTTCCTTAACTGATCCCGCCACAGCCTACGCGCAAGCGGTCAAGGCTGGCGAGATTATAGCAGGACCGCACGTTCGGGATGCATGCGCACGTCACTTGCGGGATCTGGTCGAGGGGCCAAAGCGCGGGCTGGTATGGGACACTGCGGCGGCTGAAAGGTTCTATGGGTTCTGCGGCACGGTGCTGCGGCTGTCCGATGGGCAGTTTGACGGACGGCCATTTATGCTGGAGCCTTCGCAGCAGTTTATCTGCGGTTCGCTGTTTGGCTGGAAGTGGACGGCAACGGGCAAGCGCCGGTTTCGCCGGGCTTACATCGAGCAAGGCAAGGGTAACGGCAAAAGCCCGATGGTCGGCGCGATTGGCCTTTATGGCATGGTATCGGACGGGGAGGCAGGCGCGCAGGTTTATGCGGCGGGCGCAACGAAGGAACAAGCGGGCATCCTGTTTCGGGATGCGGTGTTGATGGTTGACAAGGCCCCGGCGCTGGATCGGGTTATCCGCAGATCGGGCGGGCCGGGCCGGGAATACAACTTGGCGCATATGAAATCGGGCAGCTTCTTTCGCCCGGTATCGCGTGAAACAAAAAAGACAGGATCGGGGCCGCGCCCACACTTTGCGCTTTGCGATGAGGTTCACGAGCATCCTGACGGCGGCGTGATTGAAATCTTAGAACGCGGGTTCAAGTTTCGAGAGCAACCGCTTCTGGTGATGATTACCAACTCGGGCAGCGACCGGAAAAGCATCTGCTGGCAGGAACGGAAACACGCTGTTGCCGTGGCTGCGGGTGAGGTCGATGACGACACGGCATTCGGATATATTTGCGCGCTAGATGACGCGGACGATCCTTTTAACGATCCGACCTGCTGGATCAAGGCAAACCCGCTTCTGGGCGTGACGATCACAGCCGACTACCTGGCTATTCAGGTCAAGCAGGCCAAAGACATTGCAGCAAAGGCAAACGGCATTCGGCGGCTGCACTTTTGCCAATGGACAGACGCGGAATCGGCATGGATTAGCCGCGATATGTGGCAGTCGGTTGAGGATGCAACGCTAACGATTGAGGACTTTGCGGGCAAGAAGTGCTGGGGCGGTCTGGATTTGTCGGCCAAGACTGACCTTACCGCCAAGGCGCTGCTATTCGACGATGGGCAGACCGAAGACGGCAAGCCCATGTTTGCGGCGTTTGTGCATGGTTACACGCCTGCGGAAACGATGATGGCGCGGTCTGAAAAGGACGGAGCGCCTTACCACCTATGGGCAGAGGCGGGCTATGTGACCGCAACGCCTGGAAAAAAGACGCGGCTGGATTTTGTCGCGCAGGATTTACTTGATGATGCGGACGCCTACGATTTGGACTTTGTGGCGTACGACAACTATCTGATTGGCGACTTTGAGGGCATCCTTGGCGATATGGGCGCAAGCCTGCCTATCCTCGACCATCCGCAAGGCTGGAACAAGCGCAAGCGCGAGACAGAGGACGGCGAGGAAATTCAACTGTGGATGCCGGGATCGGTGGATGAGTTGGAAACGCTGATAATGGAAAAGCGCATCCGAGTGCATGTAAACCCGGCGCTGCGGTCGGCTGTAATGTCGGCAACCTTTGACCGTTCGCCTGCGGATTTGCGGCGGTTCACCAAGCACAAGGCAACGGCGCGGATTGATATGGCGGTGGCCTTGGCCATGGCCGTGGGGGCCGCAACAGCGCGGAATGGCGAATCTTTAAAGTCATCCCCATGGGACGATGAAAACTTCAAACTGGCGGTGTTGTGATGTTCGGATTTGGCAAGAAGGAAAAGCGAGAATTGCAGATCACGCAATCCGCGCCTGATTTTCTTACCGTTCTAGGCATTTCCACGCCTTCGACAGTCTCGATGGACCAAGCAATCGGGGTTCCTGCTGTCTGGGCTGCGGTCAATTTTCTAGCCGGGACTATCGCGGGCCTGCCACTGCACGTTTACGACAAAACGGCTAACGGTAAAAAGAAGGTCAAGGCCACCAAGACAGCTCCAATTGTATCGGTTTTGCATGATGCCGTTAATGACGGGATGACATCTTTCGACTGGCGGTTCGGCATGATGTGGGCCGTTCTTACCGAAGGCCGATTTGTAAGCTATATTGAGCGGGATGATTTGGGCCGGGTGATAAATCTGTTCCCAATTATCGGCGCAGTTGTGTCGCGGGATGCAAACTTTCGCAAGATTTACACTCACAAGGCAACCGGAAAAGATACAGTTTATTTGGAATCCGAAGTGCTTGACGTAACTTTCGCACTAAAGCCTGACCTTTTGACGCATCGCAGCCCTTTGCGGACGTGCGCAGTGGCTATCGGAAAGGCTTACAATGCCAATGAATACGGGTCTAAGCTGTTCGCCAATGGCGGGATGCCTTCGTATGTGCTGACCGGGCCTTTCGGGTCCGGCAAGTCTGCGCAATCGGCATCCGATGATATTGCGGAGGCAGCAAAAAACGCCGCGCGCAAGGGTGGGCAGGTTTTGGCAATCCCGCTGGGCCACGAGTTAAAGCAGATCGGCATTGACCCCGAAAAAATGCAGATGGTCGAAACGCAGCGATTTAATGTCGAGGAAATCGCGCGCATCTACAGCTTGCCGCCAACATTCCTGCAAGACCTTTCGCGGGCAACGTTTAGCAACTCGGAGCAACAGGATTTGCACTTAGTCAAGCATACGGTCAAGCGTTGGCTGGAGCAGATCGAAGCGGAGATGAACCTGAAACTATTCGGGCGCAATTCTAACCGCATCGCAGAGTTTAACTTGGACGGACTTCTGCGCGGTGACTACCTGACCCGCATGAACGGCAACGCGCAGGCGATTAACACCGGGCAGCTAACGCCAAACGAGGCGCGGGCGCTGGATAACCGCGAGCCGCTGGACGGTGGCGACCAGCTTTATATTCAAGGCGCAACCGTGCCGCTGACAATGCAGGCAACCGCGCCCGCTGATGGAGTTCCACAAAATGACCAATCGTGAAATCCGCGCGGGCATTCCCGCCGAAATCCGCGCCGATGCTGATGGCATCAAGGTTGAAGGCTACGCCGCTGTTTTTGGTGAACGCGCCGACATTGGCGGCATGTTCTCGGAAATCATCGAGCGCGGGGCATTCAAGGACGCAATTGGCCGCGATGATGTGGTTTTCCTGATCAATCATGACGGCTTACCGCTGGCGCGCACACGGTCTGGCACATTGAAGCTGACCGAGGACGATCACGGGCTGCGGATTGAAACCACGCTAGACCCCGATGACCCTGATGTGAAGTCAATCGCAGGAAAGATGAAGCGCGGCGATCTGGATAAAATGTCATTTGCGTTTTTTCCAGAGGTGCAGGAATGGGATGAAACCCAAGATCCGCCGCTGCGCACGATCAAGCGGGCATCACTATTCGATGTCTCAATCGTCACAACGCCCGCTTATCAGGGAACGGAAATTGCGCTGCGCAGCCTTGAGGCATCGCGCAAGCCACGTCTGATTGACCAGAACAAACGCCGCCGCATGGAAATGAAACTGCGCGGCATGATTTAACTGCGCTCTCGCGGTTGATTGCCCCATCCCTGACCCTTGGGCAAGGTTATTCAAAGGAGGCCCTTAGATGGCTGATCTGAAAACACTGCGGGAGCAGATGGCGAACGCCGCCACCGAAGCCCGTTCCCTGCTCGACCAATCCAGCGCGGCAACTGATCCGGCCCGCGCGGCTGAATTGGAAACGCAGCACGATAAGGCTATGGCCGATTTCGACAAGCTTTCGGTGCAAGCCGAGCGCGCGTCCAAGCTAGATGATGTTGAAAAGCGTTTGGCTGCACAGGCTGAATCTGCGCGTCAGTCTCGCCGTCCCGTTGCTGATCCTGCGCAAGTTGTGCCAGGCGGCGACATGACCTACCGCACCGCCTTTCACGAGTATCTGCGCGCGCAGGGCAATGTGGCCGCTATGGACGGGGAAGCCCGCGCCATGTTGGAATCTGGCCGTGTGTCGGTGGAGCATCGCGCACAGACCACCACAAACGCAGCCGGTGGCTTTACGGTTCCGGTTGAGTTGGCTACATTTATCACCCGGTCGATGCTGGCCTTTGGGCCTATGTATGACCCCGGCGTGACCACTGAAATCGTGACGGCTGGCGGCGGCGTTATCACTATGCCAACGATCAACGACACTACCGGCGCGCAAATGGCGGTTGTTAAGCACGTTGAAGGCACCACGCTGACCGACGATGGCGGCGCGGATGCGGTCTTTGGCGAAAAGCGGCTTGAGGCGTATCCGTTCAACACCGAATGGCTGCGCGTGTCGAAGGAGCTTGTTGACGATTCCATTTTCAATATGGAGGCCCTGCTTGGCGACCTGCTGGGCGAACGTCTGGGCCGTCGCGCCAATACCGAATTGACCACTGGTGACGGCACCGGCGATCCGAACGGGATTGTCACGGCTTCCAGCCTTGGCAAAACTGCTGTCGGCACTGCTGCGGTCACTTGGGATGAAATCTTGGACTTGGAGCATTCGGTTGACCCCGCCTATCGGGTTGGGCCAAAGGTGCGCTACATGTTCAACGATTCCACCCTGCTTGCTCTGCGCAAGCTGAAAGACGGCGATGGCAACTATCTTTGGCAGATGGGCAACGTTCAAGCAGGCATCCCCGCCAGCTTCAACGGGCGCGCCTATTCGATCAATCAGGCAATGGCATCGCTTGCAACTGGCCTTAAGCCGATGCTGTTTGGCGACTTTGGCAAATATTATGTGCGCAAGGTTGGCCAGCCGCTTATCGGCGCGATCCAGGACAAGGACTTTTGGCCCGGATTTGGTATCGCGGGTTATATTCGCTTTGACGGCGAGTTGGCCGATACCGCTGCGGTCAAGCACTTGATCATGGCCTAAGTCGGCTTTCTGGGCGGGCTGTAATGGCCCGTCTTTTCAAGCCGATTTGAAAGGATACGAAATGCAAGTCAAACTCCTTGTCGCACGCGCGGCAGCAAGTGGCGCGGAAAACCGTGGCGATGTGATTAGCGTTCCAGACGCAGAGGCGATCCGCATGATTGAGGCGGGCCAAGCCGAGCCGTTGCGCGCTGTGCAGGTTGAGAAGGCCATTCCACGCGCCAAAGCCGAAAAGGCCAGCAAGTGATACCGCGCGCCCTGCTTTCCCGCGTCACCGCGCCCGATTCAAAGCCTATTACGCTTGATCAAGCGAAGGATCAGACGCGGGTATCGGGTTCGGATGATGACGTTTACCTTGAATCGCTTATCTCGCGCGCCGTAGCGTATGTGGACGCGCAGGGCGTGCTTGGTCGGGCAATGGTAACGCAGACATGGGCGCAGTCTATGCAATATCCAAACGGGCGCGTGCATCTGAAAATGGCAACCGTTCAATCGCTGTCTGCGGTGAAGTTTTATGACGATGCAAACGTTTTGCAGACGGCAACCCTTGCTGATTATCGCTTAGTAGCTGGTGATGACTTTGCCTATGTCGAGCCTGTAATCGGTTCGGCATGGCCCACCGCGTTTGACCGGATTGACGCGGTTCGGGTTGAATTTGTGGCCGGGTACGGGCTGGCGGCTGATGTGCCGGAAAACATTTGCCATGCGTTGCTTTTGCTTGTGGGCCATTGGTATCAAAACCGGGAAAACACGAGCGAAACCGCTTTGCAAACCATTCCGCATGGCTTTGAGATACTGCTGAATAATCACAGGCTTTCTTGGTATGGGTAGCGCAGGCAAGCTTGACCAGCGCATCACATTCCAGCGCGAAACCGCAACACCAGACGGCGGTGGCGGGGTGACAAAGGCGTGGGGCAACATCCCGACAAATGCGACCGTCTGGGCTGCTGTGTCGTTCAAGAGCGCGCGTGAGGGCGTGGACGCGGGGCGGATGAACGCCAGCCAGATGACCACGTTCGAGATTTACAACCGGGCCGACCTGACCGAACTGGATGGGCTGATCTGGGAAGGTAATTTTTACAACATCCGCACGATCCGGCGCTACGGCACGCGCAAGCTGCATATGTATTTGGACGCTGAAAGAGGCGTCACCCCGTGAAAATGGATTATCAGATTACGGGGATCGAGGATGTGAACCGGACGCTGATGGAGATTGCGCCGAAAGCTGCCAAGCAACTTTTGCGAACGACAGTGCAGGACATTGCAAAACAGCTTGCAAAATCTGGTGCCAAGGGCGCGCCGGACGGCGATACGGGCAAGCTGAAAAAAGGTATTAAGCCCAAGCCGGAACGGGGCAGCAAGACGGGTGTTGAAAGCACCGTGCGCGCCAAGCCGTTCTATTGGCGGTATCTGGAATATGGGCAAGGGCCTGATGGGGTTGAACATGCGTTCTTTCTCAAGGCTCTTGAGGAAATGCGGCCAAATCTGGACCGGATATATCTGGAAACCTTTGTCAAGAAGCTTGAAGCGCGGCTTGCGCGGGAACGAAAGCGGGCGGCGGTATAATGTCAGCAGAATTTGAAACCCAAAAGGCGCTTTTCGGCGCTATCTCGGCGCTTGGGCTGCGGGTCTATGACGTGGCCCCGCAAGCATCTGATGGGGCATCATTGGCAAGCTGGCCGTATGTGACAATCGGCACGGCGGTTTTTTCGCAATTCGACACCAAGGAAGTAAACGGCTTCAACTTTGTCGCGCGCATCCACACGCGCAGCCGGTCGGCCAGCATGGCAGAGGCTAAGTTAATCCAAGGCCAAATCTATGACCGGCTGCACCACGGCACACTCACAATCACCGGGTACGATACCACGCTTTTGCAGTTTGAAAGCCAGGATGTAACGCAGGTTGCGGACGGCAGCTTTCACGGCATCGCGGAATATCGCGGGATAATCGAAAAAGCCTGATGGGCTTTGCTTTAACCGGGCCCTTAGCAAGCCCTTTTTACATATGGAGCCTATCAGATGGTTAAAATGGCAGGGCGGAAAATCCGCATTTACCAAGGGACTGGCGTTTCGCGGGTGCTGGTTGCTGGCGCGCGGGCGGACAGCATCACAATCAACAACGAAGCGATTGACGTGACAGACAAGGAAGCTGACGGGTGGCGCACCTTGCTGGATGACGCATCCTTGCGGTCGGTTGATATGTCGGTCGAGGGCTTGCTTGATGGCACCGTGCTGCTTGCCGCGTCTCTCGGGGTCACGACCGCGCTTTTGGGCGCATATGAAATCGACATCAACGGGCTTGGCACTGTCGCGGGGCAGTTTCACTTTTCCAGCTTCGAAATCGGCGCGCCACACGATGACGCAGCAACATTCACCGCGTCGATTCAGTCGGCTGGCGAAATCACGTTCACGGCAATTTAATGAGCGTTTTTCGTGATGTGATTATTCCATATGGCGGGGTTGATGTGATTGTCACCCCGTCAAACAAAGTGTTGCGGCGGATTGAGGGCAAGGGGAAGCGCGACGATCCTTCATTCAACCTTGTCGAGTTGATTATTCGCGTAAACAGCGGGGCGGGTTCGCTTTACGATGCGGCTTTTGTTTTGGCCGAACTGATCAACAGCGCGGGCGTCAACACAACTGAGGACGATGCACTAGCCCATATGCAGGGCATGGATAACGCCGCCGAATATCGAGCTTTCCTTGACCTTCTTGTGTCTTGCGTGATGCCGGAACCAAAGCCAAAAAAGCCGGAAGCGCATCCGGAAGCCTGACCGGGGGCGCTATCCCCTCCCTTGATTGGGATGGGTTTTACCGGGCGGCGCGGGCCATTGGCCTTTCCCCAAGTGAGTTTTGGGAAATGACCTTGCCCGAGTTTTTAGAAGAAATCGCAATCTGTGAAGAGCGCGCGGCTGGCCAGTCTGGCCGGATGACTGCGGCTGACTTTGACGACCTGCGCGACTGGATGGAGGATAGCAAGTGAGCAAAGTTGTTGGCGATGTCGCTATCAAAGTCGGAGCCGATACCGCTGCACTGACAACCGGGATGCGTGGGGCTGAAATGAGCCTTGCCAAGTTTGGCAAGGTGGCCGGGGCTGCGCTTGCGGCCACTGCAATCGCCATGGTAGCACTAACCGCCAAATCCATGGCAAATATTGACGTGCTGGCAAAGCAGGCGCGCAGCCTTGGCTTGACCACGCAGGCTTTCCAGAAAATGGCTATGGTTGCGGGCGAAGCTGGGGTTGAGGCGGGCAACCTGTCCAACATGCTTGGCAAAATGCAGCGCAACATTGATGAGTTGCGGCAAGGGACCGTCACGCAAACGGAGGCCTTCGGGCGTCTGGGCGTTTCGATTGCGGACCTGCAAGGCCTTTCGCCCGACGATCAATTCGCCAAGATTGCATCCAGCCTGGACGCGATCAAAGACCCGGCTGAAAAGACCGCGCTGGCGATGGAAGTTTTCGGCAAGTCTGGCCGCGATGCAATCAACATGCTTTCCGATTACGGTAGCAAGGCGGCAGAGGCGGCAGAGTTTCAAAACCGCTTCGGTATTGCGGTCTCGCAGGCTTCGGCCGAAGGCGTAGAGCGCGCTAACGATGCGGTCGGACGGCTTGGCATGGTGATGCAGGGCCTTGGCAACACAATGGCGGGCGCGGTGGCTCCTGGCATAGAGGCAACGGCTAACGCGCTGATCGCTTTTGCGGGCAGTGTAACCGGGGCCAAGGTCACGCTCGATGAGTTTTTCGGCACGCTTGAGGCCGCGAAAACCGCACTTGGCGAGGATGTTTTTAACAAGCTTCTGGGCCGTCCCGATTTAATTAGGGAGTTTGCGCCCGAACTTGCGGCTATAACTTCTGAAATTGACGCGCTGGCGACTGTTGCCGCGACTGCATCCCCTCAATTCAGGATATTCGCAGACGAATTAGCCGCGCTTGATGAAACAAAGGCATCCGAGGAAATGCGCGCGCTTGCCGATGAAACCGACAAGGCCAAGCAGGAATTGGCCGCTGGCACGATTGAGGCGGAAGAATTTCAAGCCAAGATGTCCGAAATCATCACGCGGGCCAATGAGATCACCACGGCTTTTGAGGGTATAAACGGTTCGGATTTTAGCGCGGCATACAGCAACATTGAGGGGCTTGCAGCCAGGCTTTGGAATGCTGCGGCAGCGGCTAAGGCAGCGATGAATGCTTTGCCGGGTGCGGAGGGCGCTCTTGAAATGGCGGGCAGCGACGGGTCCAGCCTTTCCGTGCCATTCACGGCAGACCCAAGCGCGCCCCGAACACGCCCGCAACAAGTCGGGATCGACAGCGTGGGTAACTTCAATGCAGCCAATGCCCCGCGCGGCGGCGGTGGTGGGGGTGGCGGTGGTATCAAAGACCACTTTGCGCAACGGCTAGAGGCCTTGCAAGAAGGGCTTGCAACAGAGGCCGATGCGGTCGCGGAATGGTATCTTGAAGGGCAGACCACGCTAGAGGATGCGCTTGCAAATAAGGCGCTTACCGAATCCGAATACCACACGCTGCGGGAGCGGCTGGAGGAGGAGCACCAGAGGCGACTTGCTGGCATCCGTGAAATCGGAAATCAAAGCGCCCTTAGCATGGCTTTGGGTGCAGGTGAGCAAATCCTGAACGCAATCGGCCAGACCAACGCAAAGGCCCTTAAGGTCGCCAAGGTATTTGGCGCGGCGCAAGCCTTGATCAGCGCATATCAGGGCGCGGCGGAGGCGTTGAAGCTGCCTTTTCCCGCCAACATTGCAGCGGCAGCAACCGTCTTGGCAAAGGGCATCGGCTTTGTGAACGCGATTAGGTCGGTCAATAGCGGAGGCGGTGGCGGAGGCGCAACGGGGGGCGGCGGCGGTGGTTCATCCGCGCAATCCCAAGCCCCTGCGCAGACCCCGCTTGACGTGCGCCTGACTGGCTTCGGTCCCAATGATCTATTCACGGGCGACATGATCGGCGGGCTATTGGATCGCCTATCCACCGAGGCAGGCGATCGGGGATACAGGATTATGACCGCATGAGCATTGTAACATCCGCAGCGCGCATAACTGCCCTTGGTGGGCAGGTCAATAATCCGCTGGTGGCTTGGAATAACCTAGCCGCAACCGCCACGCTTGGCGGCACAGCCACGCTTGCCGATGGGGGCAGGTCTAACGCGGTTACTGGCACAACATACGATTATTGGCTTCCCAACGTGACGGCTACCACGGCACAGTTTCAAGTCACCTTCGGATCTGCCATTGCAATTTCCTTTGCCAGCATCGCCGCCCATAACCTGTTTACGCTTGGCGCTTCGGTGTCATTGCAGCGCAGCACCAACGGCGGGGCAAACTGGACCGATGCGGGTGGTGGAGTGCACACGCCAACGGACAACACTCCTATCGCCTTTCGCGTGGTCACAACGGGGGCTAACGCGGCAGACTGGCGGTTTAACGTTACAGGGCTGACCGCAAGCGACCCGCTTTATATCGGCGTGGTGTTCTTCGGCAATGATCTGGTAATCCCGCAACGGCTATATCAGGGGTTTGCGCCCGTGATCGTGCCGACCGAGGTGCAACTGCAATCCAACGTGTCGGTCGGCGGCAACCTGCTAGGCTCCAGCGTCATTGCCGAGGGCAGCACGCTATCTCTTGGGATTGACCACCTGACCCCTGCGTTTATTCGCGGCGCGCTGTTCAAGTCATTCATGACGGCATTCAATCGCGGCGGCGGGTTTTTCGTGGCGTGGCGTCCAAGCGATTACGCGCAAGATATTCATTATGCATGGCGTGACGGGGCTGTGATCAGGCCGACCAATAGCGGGCCGCGCGACTTCATGTCATTCGGAATTGCTGCGAGGGTTTACAGTGAGTAATCTCAGCCGCGAACCACTAACTATTGTTGAGTTAGATTTACCGCTTTGCACGCTTGTTTATGGTGTTGGCGCTTGCACTGCTGTACTTGGCACAACTGGCGACAATAAATGCTTCAATACGTTAAAGACATGCCAGGCCGCAGCGGCCTACAATGCTGGCACGCAAACCTTGCGCTTTGCCTATAACCAATCTGGCCTGCCAAAGGGTCAAACCATTTTCCCGGCGCTGCAAGGCGTGACAACCCGCCCGGCTGAAATCAACTTGTCGGGCATTGATCCACGCACCACAGCGCTAGGCAAGCGCGCGCGGGTGACTGTGAGCCTTCAGGACTTCACATACCACGACACGCTGACAGACCCCTATCAGGCGGGCCGCGTTGACGGATCTGCGCAGTTTTCCGGCGTTGGGTATTCCCCGACAGATCGCGGCACGTTCTTCGGCAAGCTGATTGCGCGACAGCCGTACTATGTGGGCAAGGCGCTGCGGGTCAAATACGGCTACGTCGGGGAAGCCTTGGCCGATATGCGCACGGCGTCCTACGTTATCTCGGAATGGTCTGGGCCGGATGCTGACGGCAAGGTGACAATCGTCGCCAAGGATATTCTAGACCTTGCTGATAATACCAAGTCGGTTGCTCCCAAGGCAAGCCGGGGCAAGCTGCTGGCTGCAATATCTGACACGGCCACCAGCCTGACAGTCACCCCGGCAACAGTCGGCGCTGAATACGCGGCGGCAGGCAGGCTGAACGTGGGGCGTGAGGTGATGTCTTACACACGCGCGGGCGATGTGTTCACAATCACCGCAAGGGGCGTGAACGGAACGCAAGCGACTTCCCACAGCATAAACGACACTGTGCAGCAATGCTTATATGCTGCCAATTTTAAGCCATGGGAGGGCATATACACACTTCTGGTTGATTACGCTGGAGTTAACCCTGCCTTTATTGACACACCATCTTGGGAGGCCGAAAACGACAGGTGGCTTTCGTCAGTTAAGTTGACCGTCACGCTTACCAAGCCGGAAGGCGTGGCAATGTTAATTGGCGAAATATCGCAGCATGGCGTCTTTGTCTGGTGGGATGAAATCGCGCAACAGATCCGATTTAGAGCGAACCGACCGCTTGAGCCTGCGGACGATCCTTATCGGGTAAGTGATGCGGCGAATTTAATCACGGGCAAAACCCAGATCACGATGGGCGAAGACCAGCGCATCTCGGCAATGTATTTCTGGCACGGGGTCATTGACCCGACCGAAGGCGCAAACCAATCGCGCAACTATAAAAAGCTGGTGATTGCTACGGTTGATGAAAACCCATATGGGCAAGAGGCAATCAAGACGATATATTCCAGATGGTTCGGTGAAGATGGCGACGATGCGGCGGCGGCGTCAATTGCCAAGCGGCTGCTTAATCGCTACTCAACAACGCCTAAAATCATCAGCGGAGTTCTGGATGTTAAGGACCGGACGCAAGTGCAGCTTGGTGGCGTGCTTGAGATGACCACTTATTTGCTGCAAGACGCGACCGGCGCAACATTGCCAGAGCAATTGCAAGTCAATTATGTGGAGGAAAAAGATAACCGCATAACATTCCGCGCCGAAAGCTACACGTTCACGAATAGATATGGCTTGGTGACGGAAACTGCGCGGCCTGATTACGGCGCATCTACGGTGGCACAGCGCCGCATTGGCACATATTTAGTCGATGCCACAACGCTACGATTTGCAAACGGCGACCTGCCCTATGTTTTGTTTTAGGATTGCATAATGACATACACGCCAATTCTTAACTCCGAAGTCGATGCGGAAAGCCCTATAACCGATCTGCTTTTGACGCGGCTGCGGGATAATCCAATAGATGTTGATGCCCCACTTCTATGCTCTGTTTTGCTTGGCACCATGACCACCACCAGCGGCACATCGCAAACGCTTTCAAGCCTGGACCTTACGTTGTTTAAGTTTCTGCGGGTTGTTGTTAATGGTGTTTCAACCACTTTTAGCAATAGCGTATTAAGAATAGGCGGTCAGAATATAAGTCCTTCAATTCAATCTTCAGCATCAATATTTTACGGAATAGTCGACCTCGATTTAAGTAGCGGTGTTTTTGGATCAACAGTCATATCTACCACGTCATTAAAGGAAGTCACGGTAGGAGATACAGCCTACACCAATGCGACAACTAGCGTTGTCATCAGCACATCAGGCGGAACATTTGATTTGGGCAGCATAAATATTTACGGGGTGAAATAATGCAGGAAATCATCACAAACGCCAA
>Ga0222708_1000296_pt1 | contig 13468 bp, 16 predicted proteins | sample AntAcemetage1576_FD_179806 | JGI IMG/M metagenome (GOLD analysis project Ga0222708, IMG submission 179806) | Saline water microbial communities from Ace Lake, Antarctica - #1576 | ecosystem: Environmental > Aquatic > Non-marine Saline and Alkaline > Saline | place: Antarctica: Ace Lake... | reverse complement strand
TGATGTTGGAATATAATAGAGAATACAAGAATGTGAAAAAAAATATTAAGAAGCTTGAACCGAAGGTGGTGAAAATGTTAAGTCGTGAATATTTGATTAATGGGGATAAAATCCTGAAATGGTGCGATGAGCGAATGAAGAAATTGACACCTGATGAACTGAAAGAAGAAACTCCGTTTGTGAAAATGGTGGATTTATTTACATTGTTTAAAAATAGTGAATTCTACATGTTACTGACAAAGAAAGAGAAAAGAGATTATGGAACAAAAAAAGGATTAACTGAATATTTAAAGAATAGTTTGAGTTACCAGAATAGTTATTTTGTTGAAAAACAAATAAATAAGAAGAAATATAAAGGAATTATTTACGGTTATAAGATAGTGAAACCTGACTTTGATGAAGAAGATGATGATGATAATATGAGTGTTGATGTTGAAAATATTGAAGATGAGGAGTGTTAGATGAATGTAGATAGAAATTGAATAAAAATATATAATTATTACTTACATATTTTTATTTTAAATACTTTTTGAAGGGGTCATATTTTGCCCCAAGGGGTCATATTTTGCCCCCTAAATAAGTTGGTCTATTTCTGGAGATTTTCTGTAGGACTTCTTTATTTGGGGGCAAAATTTGACCCCTTGGGGCAATTTTTGACCCCTTCATTTTGACCCTTCCTTCCTTCCTTCTCTCTTTCTTGAATAGTTCTATATCCATAATATTCTATTATTCTTCCCCCATACTAAAAAAAGTTAAGCCTTTAACTATACATAAGAGTTTTAAAAAACTTCATAAAAACAAACCATAATTCACTATTCATAAACCCATGAATAAATAATTACCAAGTCCCCCCTAAATTGCCCAAGTCCCCCCTAAATTGCCCACGAAATAAGTTGGTCTATTTCTGGAGATTTTCTATAGGACTTATGTTTTTAGGGGCAATTTAGGGGGGACTTGGGCAATTTAAGGGGGACTTCATTTTGCCCCCTCCTCCATTCCTTTTCTCCATTTCTTGAATAGTTCTATATCCATAATATTCTATTATTCTTCCCCCATACTTAAAAAAGTTAAGCCTTTAACTATATAAGAACTGTTCTAAATCGGTGATAATTCACTATTCATAACCCCAAGAATAAATAATTAACAGAGAGAAACAGAATTATATATATATTAAAAGAACTTAAAGAACCAAAAGACCAGAATTATATATATATTAAAAGAACTTAAAGAACCAAAAGACCAGAATAAAAAAGGTAATTAACAATTATTACAATTTAGAGATAAATAATAATCTCAATATATAATATAATATAAATGTTTGAGGAAAATCTGGATAGTTTTGATAAATACGAATTAAACGAATACTTATTCTTTAAAAAACGAATAACCTCATTATTTGAACAACTAAGAAAAAACAACTACGATCAATATCATAATAGTAAAAATATGTTTATCATATGGAAAGATTTAAAAAACGGAAAACAGAAAAAGACTGGGAAATTTTATCCTGATATTTTAGAGCAATATGTTTTATACCAAATTGATAAATATAATACTTGGAAACAAAAACAAGACCATAATGGAGCGGTAAATAAATATTCAATAACGCCTTATTGATATGCCGAATTAACCCAAATAACACCGATTAAAATTATATTTTAGACTAAAAACAAAATATAATTTACATATTATTAAACATTATTACACAATTTGCTAAATTTCTTATCAACTATATTAGAAATATTATTTAAAAACTTATCTAATAGTTTCTCTCTAAATTTACTATCTATTTTACCATTTGAATTATCATTATTATCATTATTAGCATTATCATTATCATTATCATCATTATCATATCCATAATATAAAACACAGTTCATTATATTATATTATTATATTATATTATAATGAAAGAACAAAATATAGAACCTAAACCATTAATTGGTGAGGTATATATAACAGAAACTATTTACACACCTATTAAGGATAAGAAGAAGAAGAAGAAAGAAATTAAACCATTATCTAATAATTTAAGAAATCAAAACAACTATATCATGACTAAAATAGAGAGAAAACCTGAAGCACACTATGATAATTTATGGAAATAATTAGTTTTTTATAAATTCATCAATAGAAACAGAGTTGTTATGTATTTTATCAACATCACTCCATAAAAAACCTAATTTTTGAATATCTTTATTATCAGCACCAAATTTAGATATTAATAAATCACGGTAGTATTTAATAGGCTGTTTGTTATCAGACATATCCACAATATCATTATTAGACATATCCACAATATCATTATTAGACAAATCCATATATATATATAATATAAACATATTTAATTTATAAAAAAATCTCTATTATATATATATATATGCCTAAAAAAAATACTAAAGTTATGATTGAAACAATAGAAATGAATGAAATTACACAACCAATACAAGAACCTATAGAAAATAGTGATAATGATGATATTGAATATAAACCAGAAGAACAAGAAGAACAAGAAGAAGAACCTATTAAGAAGCAACCCAAGAAGCAACCCAAGAAACAACCCAAGAAACAACTCAAGAAACAACTTATTTTAGAAGATAGTGAAAGTGAAAATGAACAACCTATTAAGAAGCAACCTGTTAAGAAACAACCAAAGAAGAAACCAATTAAGAAACAACCTGTTTTAGAAGATAGTGAAAGTGAAAATGAACAACCTATTAAGAAGCAACCTGTTAAGAAACAACCAAAGAAGAAACCAATTAAGAAACAACCAATTAAGAAACAACCTGTTTTAGAAGAAAGCGAAGAAGAAGAAAGCGAAGAAGAAGAACATGAACAAAGATACCAAAATAAAAAATCATATTTAAATTTAGATAATATATGGTAAGTGAAAAAAAAATTATTAATATATTTATATTAAGTATAATAATAATGAAATCAAAAGGAAATTTATTGGCTTTTACTCCAAAAGGAGGAAATAATGTTAATATTGGTAATGTAATAGACCCAGATAAAAATATGATATATAAACAAATTCATTCTTATGCAGTATCAATTCCACAATATGAACCTGAGGATATGGAGAGAACTCCAATAATTAAAGAAAAAACACCAAAAGAAAAACAAGATGAACTGAATGAATTAATGGAGCTATATTATCGTGTAAATATAGATAAATATAAAAATGCAGGAATTATTCAACCAGCATTTTAAAGCTCACCATATAGTAATAATTTCAATTATATTAATAATACTACACTAACGAAAAAGTCTGATATAGCAGAAGCAGTAGATGAAACAATGGATGATATTTTAAAAACGGTAGATGATAATATTAAAGGAATGCTTACAACTGTTCCAAATATACAACCAGAAAAACCAAAACGAAAAGTAAGAGGAAAAGCGAAAAAATTTATTGTAAAAGGGAAAAAAGACGAAACACAAGAAGAACCACTCACAAGAACACCATCAGAAAGGGCTAAAGCACAAGAAAAAACAAATTTGCGTGGTAGTGCAATGGAAAGTCAAGGTATAATTGATTATTTTAATGTTTCAAAACCTAAAAAACCTTCAAAAACTTCAAAAACTACACAGCAAAATATAGATAATATTTTTAGTTCTTCAAAACCTACCCAACAAGAACAAGAAGTAGAAGCGGAACAACCATTATTTAGTTTTTAAAGATAAACAAAAATCAATAAATATAATAACAATTAATTATATATATGAACGACTATTTAGATAATAGAATAAATTTTTATAAGATTGAAATAGCAAAGGAAAAACAACGAAACGGAGCAATAGATCCATTTAACAGGTTTCCATTGACACTATCAAATAGTAGTGAAATAAATAATGATGAAATTAATAAACCATCATTTTTACCAGTAGAAAGATACAGTTTAGAGGACTATCAGGATTTTCTAAGAGGTGATGAAGATGCTGTATTTAAAAGCAAACAAGATACAACTGGAGCTTTTTATCACTATTTTCTACCTATTTCTGTAATAAAAGAGAGTTACAAACCTGTAGGGGAGAGAAATAAATTCATAGGAAGCAGAGATATGTTAAAATTAATAAAAGAAACAAAAGACCTTGTATATTATAAAGATTATAGTGGAGATAATCATATTGGTATTAAGGGAACAAATTCATTAGAAGATTTAAAAAGTGATGCGGCAATCGCATTTTCTGGAAATACTGATACAATATTATCTAATATTAAAAATGATTTTGAAGATATTATATTGGAAAATGATAAAACATCAACATATAATATATATGGTCACTCATTAGGAGGCTCAAGAGCATCAATATTATTAGACAGATATCAAGAAAAAATTGGGAGGATTGTGGTTTTTAATATGGGAAAATCACCAGTAGGTTGGAACCCTACAGCACAGAATAAATTGATACATTATCATATGGTAGGTGATCCAATCTCAGAAACCAATGAGAACTTACAAAAATCAAATACTATTGGGATTAATCAACCTGGACCAAAGCCACTATTACCAAATTCAAGAATTCAAAAATATCATGGTATTGATACATTTCTTAATCAGAATAATATAAACCGTCTGGAAAATAAAATAAAATCAAGGTTTAGCGGGAATTATTTTAATATATTCAATAAAATAAATAAAAGACAAAAAAGACAAAATTACAGACCAAAAATAGGAAGAGGAAGAGGAAGAGAAAGAGGAAGAGGAAGAACAATCATACGATGAAGTAATTAAACAATTATAATAAATATATAATTAATTTATATAGATATATATTTATGGATATTAATTGGAAACGAAAAATAGAACTATTTAAAAAAAATCATAAACATTTACCAATACCTGATAAGAGTGGGTTCCGAATGGCGGTATATGCTCCTTCTTTTTCAGGGAAATCTTTTATGATAAATGATTTATTAACAAATCCAGAATATGGATATAACAAAGTATTTAAACCATCACAGATATTCATTATGAGTCCAACCTATAAAAATGACGACAGTTATAAAGACTTAAAAAAAATGATGAAAGATAATCCACAAAATATAATAGATAATTACAATGAAGATTTTATTAATAGTATATTAGATTTTCAACATCAAAAATTAAAAGAGAATAAATGCAGACCAGTACTATTAATAATAGACGATTTAATAACAAGTATCAAATCAACACGTCAGGGGAAATTAGTGGATTTATTTATTAAAGGACGACATCATAAAGTAAATATTATTATCACATCACAAAAATATAAATTAGTTCCGTCATCAATAAGAGTTAATTCAAGTGCTAATATTTATTTTACGAATAATATGAATAAAAAAGAGCTTGATGATATTGCTTATGAATCGTCGGATGACTATTTTAAACCTTTAGCAGAAAACTTACGAAAAGACTATTTTCAATATGATTTTATATATTGTAATATGAAGAAACCATATAATGAGAAATATTATAAGAATTTTAATAAAAAATTTAATATTAAATTAGAAGAATAGATATAAATATAAAAAATAAAAAATAATTATCTTTATTTAGTGTATAATATGATAGCTAGTGGATATCAATCAAAATCTTTAACTCAAGAAATTCCAAAAGGATTACTTCAAAAAAGCGTAGGACATGATGTTGTGATTGCCAGAACAAACCGTAATATCCTACCAAACGGCAATGCAAGTGGATTAGCTCCAGGAAATGAAGTACAGTTACAGATAAGTAGTTCTAGCGAGTGGGCTGATATTGAAACTGCAATGCTCAACTTTGAAATCGTCTTGAATTCGGATGTATCAGCAAATGTATTTTTCAAAAACGGAAACGCTTCCTCACTATTTAAAGGATACACGATCGAATGTAAAGGGCAATCATTGGAACCATCAAAAACGCAAAATTTGGTGCAATATAATTCTTTATCTCAACGGCTGTATAACTCATACGAAGGGCTTAGAACATCCAGAGAATTAACAGAAGGCACTTATAGGCGTATATTACCAACAGGAGCAGATAATTTCATTTATTCAATTGTTAGAAATGATGTTAACAATAAAATCACATATCAAATATGCTGTCCTTTGCGTGAGGTTGTTGATTTCGCAAAAATTAACCGTTCAATATTACCAATATTTGCGATCCCTTTGATCTTAAAATTGACTTTGTCTGATTATGGACTGGCTTTCGTTTCAAGTTTTGACACAAAAGTAACTCCTACTACTTATACTGTAAATAACTTCAAATTATCAATGGATTTCCTAACTATGGATCAAAGCGTGGATATGAGTTTCCGTAAAATGGTTATGAATTCACAAGTTAGTTTCCTGTATCCAAGTGCTTTTATCAGTTCTCAATCAACCAATGGAAATACAACTTTCAACTTAAAGGAAAACTTGAATTGTTCTAATCTGAATGCTGTGTATATGTATCCTACAAAATCAAGCACTGGTGCAACATCGTTGTATCCTACTTGCACAACCAAGATATGGGATACCGTTTCAATGAAAAATTGTAGTTATAACCTCTATATAGATAGCCGTAATGTGTATGGTGAAGATATTCGCACTGCTGCACACTCATATTCTGAGTTAAAGAAATCAACAATGAACCAAAATGAAAAATCTCTCGTAGGGTGTCCATTGATCAATTCTCGTAGTTTCATTAACGGGTATGTATCAACTAATGTAAACGCCCAGTTATCATATGAAGGAATACAAATGAGCGTTATTGGGATCCCACTCAATCGTGTATTGCAACCTGATAGTATAAGCGGGGTTAATACCTCTTTAACAGGTGGTCGTGTCAGTTTGCAAGTCCAAGGATTATCAGAAGCACCAGACGAAACTTTAATGTTCTACTGTCATACTCGTGAGCTAGTAATTTCAGAGAGTTTCCTACAAGTAATTGCTTAAACTTTTTTTTAAAAAGTATTTAATAACAAAATATATATTTATTATATCTATGTAAATATATATATAATGACATCTCCAGCACAACCGCAAAAGATAATATTGAATTCTAAATTTAAAAACAATAATGAAACTATTGATAATATAACATACAATTTTGAAACGTCCATAAATAACGCTATAGGAGCAAGAGTATCCAGTTTTTCCACTGTGTATTTAGCGAAATTAATCCAACAAGGTCAAGGGTCATTAAAATTTGCTATTAGGACTAACACAGAAACATTTGAATATGATATTGATATCACATCGTTAAGCAATGTATATTACCATACACAAAAGGATTTGTTTGATAAATTGAATGTATATTTTGAGAATGCTATTTTTACTGACACAGACCCAGCCAGTCAATATAGAACAACCTTGTTACCTATATTCAATTTTGATCAAGACCAGTTACGTACATACATGACTATAGTAAATCAAAACGCACAAATATTAATCACAAGTGATAACAGCACATTTTGGTTTAAATTAGGATATCCTAACGGTGAATATCCATTGTCGTTTTCAAATTACAGTCCAAACCCTCCAAGTGTAATTCCATTGAACGAATTGTATATCCAGATTGACGGGCTAATTAATGAATCAGCAATCGTCCGAACAATTAATAATAATAATCCAGCAAATTCATCAAGCACATGTGAAATCATAACATTTAATAATGTCAGTTTAGGTGATATATTTTTATACAGAGGCAATACAATTCCAGAATATCCACTCAATGTAGCACCGTATATTAACAGTTTAAATATCAGGTTATTGAATTCCATAGGACAACCAGCAACATTAGAAAGTGACTACAGGCTCGTTATTGATTTAATCTATTAGACTATTAAAGGAAAATATATATAAAAACAATTATTTTAATATCCATTCATAATATATATAATGTCCTCTAATATGTGGAATAATCTACCATATGATAATAATCTCAATATATTAGATATTAACGCACGAATTGGAACACATAACGGTGATGGTGATTACACGCTGTCATTTGTTAAAAACACTAAAACATTAAATTTAAACGACGAGCAGGGGGTCAAATCAAGTGTTGTTATAGATATTGATAGTACAGGAACATTCCTTCCTTTAACTGGTGGAACAATAACTGGAGACCTAAAAGTAAATGAAGAGTTAAGTATTGGAGATATGACTATTAAAGATGAATATGCAAATGGGGGTGATAATCTTGTTAATATTAAATGTCCGCGTCCTGTATGTGATATTTACACTGGAGGTTCAAAAGTTTTAACATTGAATGCTGGAACATCAATATTTACAAGTGATATAAACCTTGGAAATAAAAGAATATATACATCACTAGCACCAAATTTTAATAGTGATTTAACAAATTTACTATATGTTAATAACCGTGTAAATACACGACTTGCATTGACAGGAGGGACTATGGCAGGGGGGATTGCCATGGCTAATAATAGAATTACAGGATTATTAACAGGACATAATGATAATGAAGCAACAACAAAAAAATATGTAGATGATGCGATAACAACAGAAGGAGCGAAATATCTTCCTTTAACAGGCGGAACTTTAAGTGGTTCAACTGAGATATTATCAAGTCAAGAGGCAACATATGGATTTAGTCAAAAAAATAATGATGTTGAATTAACAACTTATATTAATACGACACAAGGTGCATATATTGGAACACGGTCTAATGATGATTTATTAATTTTCACTAATGGCAGACCAAGCACTGAGACTAATTGTAAATTTTTAAAAGATAAAACAACCACTTTTGAAAATAATAGAGTTATAAATGTAGGAACTCCAACAGAAGATAATGACGCAACAAATAAAAAATATGTAGATGACGCTATTAGCGGTGAATTATTACAATCATTTAAAACTTATAATATCACTGGAAAACAATTTAATAATTATGGACAATGGGGAGGAATTCTATCAAATCCTGAAGCGTTTTACACGAAACCTACTAGAATGTATATACCAATAACCCCTTTAGTTAGCACAGAAATAATTAATGATAGCATTATTAAATCAAATGCTTATATTTTACAAACAACACCCAAAATAAACCCTTCATTATTCCAATTTTACGGTATTGTATATCAGGATTTAACAGTATCCACTATTAAAAAAGGGCGATTACAAGTTAAATTAAATATACCATATATTAATGATCGTGATATTACAAATGACAGCACATTTATGGCTCAGGGAATATTAGGAAAAGCCCCAACTTTCAATGGTAATAATATAGAGGTGTTATGCTATGCTACAGAGACTGTTAATTCTGTGCATAATTATAGAGGAAATAATATGTATGGTAATAATATAGATGATGTTTTTCCAAATAATGATAATAAATCTATTACAGAAATGGAACTATTATTTAATTTTAATATTCCATTAGATATACCAGCAAATAATATTTATATTTATATTCAGTTCTCAACAAATTTAGTAAGTTCAGCACAAAGTAGTTATATTAATTTCGTATTCGGTGGATTAACATCTCCTTTAATATCAACAAACAGTCGTGATTTATTGATTTCTGGAACTTCAACTTATACAAAACAGAATACAGATGTAATTAAGATAGAAACCCCTATCGATGCCTCATTTGTAAATATAGATACTTCAACCCTGGAAGACGAACACTTCCATTATACTTTGAATAATACTAATTATGAACCTGTTAAAACATTTAATAATATTAATGTTATAGAACAGAGAGATATAAGTAATGAATATATACATGCTGTAGAGAAACAAGTATCTTCAGGAGTAGAAGAGATAGCATTATTGAATAATGGAGCAAATCCAGGTATTTTTGATGCGTCTAACATTTTAACAAATGATATTTTTGATTGTGATGTAAAAATAAAAACTGATATTTTAGATACTGATATTTCTATTAATGCTGTTATAATATATTTTGATAATGAAGATGATGAATTTATTGATGCTAAAATTTTAAATTTCCCCATATATTTATTAAGAAACACTGATAATTATAACAGATATGTAATACCATTATCCAAATTATTAATTGATAAGTATTTAATATCTATTACATTGCAATTACCTGCTGGATTAAAGATAGCGTTAGATAACTTTGAAATTCACTATGTAGATAATACTATTATTAGAGAGAAACACGCATATTTTACCGTAAATGGAAATACAACTGTTTTACAGTCTGCTAATGAAGATGATAAGAAAGACTTGTCTGACCGTGTTAATGAATTGGAAACATATATATCCCAACTTAAACAAACATACACTATAGAAGAAACTTAACTCTTTTAACCCTTTTAAAATATTTATATTACTACTTATTAAATAATAATATAAATGAAATAAATGAAATAAATGAAATAAATCTAATATTTTTGGTAATACAACGGTGGAAGTCTGGCTGGTAATAAATCAATAGTTTGTTTATTTTTATTTTTATTAAATACATCATAATTTTTAATTTTAGTGTTACCCATATTATCTTTTATCCATGTATCCATAGCGTCTTTTTTATTATAAGTTTGAATTATAGAATTATTTTTATTATATTTCATTCTTATTTTATATATACTATAAAGAGAGAAATAAATAAGTTTTTTATTTATGACTGTTTCTCTCCAAAGAAATATTTATGGTGATCTTCTTTAATACTAAATGAACCGTGTCTAATTTTAAATACTGCGTTACTAGCGTCTTTAATATACCATTCATATAATTCAGGGTTTTTCTCTCTATTTACTGAGTTATTAATTATAAGTTTATTGTCTTTATAATACTTTATAGCGGACGCTTTCATTTTCTCTCTATTTTTCTGATAATATGATATGTCAGGTTTCATATATATAACAGTATTTTATATTCTTATATAATCATTCTAAATTGGTTATCATTTATACTATTTTGAAACTTTCATAATCCCTATCATACCATGTTATTTTTCCAGTGGTATTATCGTCCTTTTTAAATCCAAGGAACATATGATTAGTAGTTGAGAAGTCCCATTTATCTAATTGTGTATATGGAATTTGAACCGTCTTATCAGCGACAAACGCAATTTTAGGATCACTTTCACTTGCCATTTCAAAAATAAATTGAGAACCATCATCATTTTTACGAACTCTAAAAGTAATATATTCTTCACCATCAGGGCGTGTATATGTTGTTCCTTCTTCATCAGCATCTGCATCTTTTAACAAATACGTTTGAACTACTTCATTATTTCTAAATAAACAATTAAAAGTGAATTCTCTTGAATCTGGAGATTTATCAAATTCCGTATAATCCAAACCTAATCGTAGAAACAAAGCAACCCAGTTTGTTGCTGATCCACTCATTCCTTCAAGCCTCATAGTATAGAATTTATTAAATTGAATAAGATATCCGTGAAAAGTAATATAAATATGGTCGTTAGAACCTGGATTTCCTTGAGTTTTGAAATCCAATATTAAATTTCCTGTTGTATCATACCCTACATATGTATTCTTAGCGAGGTTATGGTCTTCGTGAATAACCGAAACATATCCATTTTTTGGGTCTAATAAACTTCTATCAGGAACTGTTAATTTTTTATAATCAGCCAAAGCACAATCGCTAAAACAACCGACCACCTTAGAAGCAAGACCTAAATAGTATCCAAAATATGCTGGACTATTTGACGTATAAACGAAGAATTGAGATATTCTACTATCTGCCTGCCACGCATTAGCATTTGCTGTAGTACCTTTCACGCAATAATAATCATAGTCTGCTATTTCCTGATTAGTCAATAAAGGACCCGAAGACAATTTCATTGTTTTATATCCTGCGTTTTTAAATACAGTCAATTGAGAATTATCAAAATCCTGGAATATAACGCGTGATTTATCCATTTTAAGGACATTCTCACAGTAATTAATTAATCCTGTTGTATTTGTAGTTTTTGCTTCCATTAAAATAACAACCTCCTCGTTTTTCAACATATTCCACGCTTCACGGAGAGAAGGCAGTGTATCAGCGTTGTTTAAATATTTATTATTGAAATTAATAATGGATTTATTATATGTATCTTTGGTTATTTCTGCTGGTCTATCTTCTGGGGCGACTTCCTCAAGACCCCCTGTTCCGTGAGATAGAAAAAATACTCTATCATTTGGGTCTGTATCTTGTGTTTCTGATACATCAAATTCTATAAGCCTTATTCCACGGTCTATTATATTTCTTAATAGAGATAAACTGTATGGCTGTGCTGTATTTTTAGAAAATCTGTGAGCGATTATAGCGTTTCTCTCTGCGATCAGGTCATCCATAATATGAACCGTGTTTGTTAAAGTGTCTAAGCGGTCTTTGATATAATTTGAATATCCTATTAATTCACTCATTTATATTATACAAGGATAATAAAAAAGGATATTTTAACACTTTTTAGATTTTGTTAAATGTCCTTTTTTCTTAAATATTAGATTTAATAATATACTGATAATATATAAATGAGTGAATTAACGGAAGAACATATTACTATAATATTAAGTGGATCTATTGGGGGCTTGGTATTGAGTGTTATTTCGTATATAATGCGTAAGTATTTTAAGTCCAGTAAGTGTCATAATGCTCTAATTGGGGACTTGGAATTAACTTCTGTTAATCAGTCAGCAGAAGATAAAACAACAGAGGAGGTGATTGGGGTGGAGGTTTAATATATTAATTCTAATACTTATTTGTTTCTCTCTAAAATCTATTAGAAAGACCCTGTGATAAAATAATGTAATAATAATAATAAATACCTTGTTTAAAGTATACATACCGTAAGAATACCAATAAATAACTTGTTTAAAGCATAAATACCGTAAGAATGTAGCCATTTTAACATATCACAAGTAATAAAATTAATTTTATTACGATTACGGTGCGGGTTTTTTTAACTTTCTTACATTAAATAAACTAAAATAACGGTAATAAAGTATAATAATAAGAATATTGTATTATTTTTTAATTACATTTAACAGATTTGTATTTAAATAATAATTTTAATATATTACTATATATATATAATGATTGTTAATGATTTTATGATTTATTTACAAAATCAATTGACGGAAAGCGGACTTACTGAAAGCACTGCTAATTTATATATTAAAAATTTATTTAAAATTAACGAGAACAAACCTTATAAGAGTTTAGCATTTTTAAAAAAAACAGAAAATATAATGAAGTTGATAGAACATTATGCGGTTTCTACACAGATTAATATTATTGCTTCTATTTTAGGAGTATATAAATTATTTAAAGATGAGAAAAAATATGATAAATCTAAAAATAGTTATATGGATATTATAAATAAATTAAAAAATAATGAGAAAATAGAAAATCCTGATAATACAAAATCACAATCACAAAAAGATAACTGGGTTTCATGGGAAGAGATTGAAACAATAAAGAAAAATCTTAAAGAGAAGATTGAAGGTTATGGAAAGAAAAATATAACACCATCTCAATATGAAAATATAATTAAATATTTTATAA
>Ga0222708_1000295_pt1 | contig 13484 bp, 18 predicted proteins | sample AntAcemetage1576_FD_179806 | JGI IMG/M metagenome (GOLD analysis project Ga0222708, IMG submission 179806) | Saline water microbial communities from Ace Lake, Antarctica - #1576 | ecosystem: Environmental > Aquatic > Non-marine Saline and Alkaline > Saline | place: Antarctica: Ace Lake... | reverse complement strand
CAGAACCCATTTTTCAGTATCATCTATTTGCAATCTTCTTTCAATTACAATGGGTCTTTTGTAAAAAATGCACTCTCCTAAGTCAAATTTTACTGCTCTTTCAAGCCATTCTTTTTGATTCATCATAATTTTAAATTTTCGTATTTTAAACCCGTACTATTGGTAACAATATATAAAATGCACCCTACGGGTCACTGCGTTGCATCTTATACAACACGTTGGCGGTAATTGCTACGCCAGTATTGGTTCTTCACAAACTTGACACTCACCAATCTGTATCATTTTGGTTTTGTGAAAGCTCCATCCGCTTGCTATTTCAATATCCTTTTCAGTCATTGGCAGATACTCGCCTTTTACTTCTCCTGTAATATCGAATAGCTTTCCTTTAAATTGGGTTACTACGTGATTCTTTTCGGTATTGATTAGAGGATCGCAATCGACATACTTTTTCAAAAGCAAGTGCAGTTGATAGCAAGCTCCATTCAAGTAGATCATTTCAATATAGTGGTCAGTTTGACGAAGTGCGGTAATGAACCGCAACATACCGCCAACATCCGCTATAAAATCATATTCGCTCCTCATACGCTTCATAGCTTTTTCGTTGGCATTCATTTACCATCGCGTCGATGCAAAAAGCAATCTTGGGTTTCAATTTGGCACACGTTTGGTATAAAAGAAACGTCTTTTTTAAATTTTGAACATTTCCCATAACTAAGCAGCGAAGACTTGTCAAATTGAAATTGGGCATTCTTGCGTATTTCACCCAATTCTTTTGTGCGCTCAAATTCCCTTAACTGCCTTTCCTTTGAAATCGCCTCCCATTTTTCATAACGCTGAAAATCTCGCTGCATAAAAAAACAGTCGTTGCAGTTGCAGTCTATTTTCTGAAGTTCAATTCTACTTTCTTTATCCATCACTCAAAAACGAAATGCCACACACTGAATAAAGCAAATAGCCCGAAGCAGCGTTGTGTTTCATAGCCACTTGTCAGGCGGGCTACATTGCCTTATTCTTGCCGTTGTACACAATAAAATAAAATTAAAGCATAGATTCTAATTCCTTTTGTACCCCAACCCAAAAAATATGGTGTACATTTTCTAACTCAAGTATTAAATCTACGTGCGTTAATGCTGTACAAATAGATAGATTTTTTAAGTCATCCATATTTCTTGGGTCATACGCTGTTGCAGATTCCATATCTATTGTACTTTCAAATTTGCTTACTAATCTTTCAGCTTCTTTACTTTCTAATGTTTCAATTTTGTAACTCATTTTTTATTTATTTTTATTTAACAATCCCATTCATTTTTTGGAAAGTCTTTTATATTCATCTGCATACTTCTACATCTTTTTATATCCTTTAAATCAAATCCATATTTTTTAGAATCTTCTAATAAATTAGTATATTCGCTTCTTAATAGGATCAATGTAGAAGTACTTTTAAATTCTATTTTAACAACGTCAATCATAAATAAACGCACCACAACAACGTATAAAAATAATAGCCTGTTGTAGTGTCTTATTAGTGGCTATTACTCACTTATTAATTAATTGTTTAACTCAATTGCTAACACAAAACTACTTCCGTCTTTGTTTCTTAGGAACTTGAAGATATTCAAAGCTACTAAGAACTCTTTGTTTTAAACCAAGACCTACTGTCTCATTGACTTTTATATCATCATATCCATCTATGGTGAACACTGCACCAAGAACACTATAACCTTTCTTCTCAATGAGAACCATCTTTGTAAAGAACGGTTGTCTTTTACATATCTTCTCAAAACCTAAACGTAGTCTTTTATTGTATTTTCTAGAATCTACACTAAGTTTGAGAATAAATGCGCTACTTTCTTTGTTTTCCATATTCAAATATAGTAAATGTTATTATTTTTTTGCTATGTCCTGTAAGGCTTCAATTACTTCTTCCAGAACATTATAAGGTATTGAAAGTTCACAACCTGTTGTCATACCTTTAGTATTTTCAGGAGTAAATAGGACTCTATCTGAAAGAGAGGTTATATGTATAGCTACTTGTTTACTATAACCATTCTTACCTACAGCACTTGTAGAAATACCTTTGAAGTCTATAGACTTTGTTATAGGTGATTCTACTTTCTTATGTTTTTCCATCATTACATTGAATTAAAATGTGAGTTACTTTATCAGTAATATCTTCTATAATAATCTTATCACCTTTTGTCATAACTCTGCGTTTTTATATATAATATTATTACCATCATCTATGATCTCTAGAGTAGAATGCCATTTGTTATCTTCAGGCTTCATATCTGTTACAGTTCCATAAAGATAACCTGTTTCTTCACTAGATACTGATTCATCTAATATAGCTTGAACCGCTTCTTCATCAGTATAACTATCAGGAACAATAACTATTGCTTCGTGCCATATAGTATTCTTAGTATGTATTTTCAACTGTCTTGGCATTTTCTTGTAATTCAGGGTTAAGTTCTAAAAACAAAGGTGGACTATATTTTCTGTTAGTTTTAGATAATGTTATCAGAAGTGCATCTTCAGGAGTGACAATAGATAAACATGTTTTTAAAGGTAAAAGTTTAATACGATTATCATTATTTACTAATTCTTTTTGAAGTTCAGCAAGCTCAAAGAAACCTTTTATATAAACTTCATCTACTATTATCTTAGCATTATTATCTGTTTGTATTTCAGCTATTTTAAAAGAACCTCCTTTAAACCTAGTATAGTTATTAGTAGTAAAGTAATGACTTTCACCAAAAACAGAAGATAGATCAATTAAACCATAAGTAGGTTTTGTACTTATTAGATAATAATCTTTATGTCGTATTATCAATTTTATCTTAGTATTTTTTAGTTTTTCCACCATAATTTTAATTTAATAAAGAAAACAAGTAAATACCAAAGGTACTTACTTGTTTAGACCAATGTATCAACTCAATAGTCTTACCAAATAATGTCGGGATATTCCTCAAGAACTTCATTGAAGTGAGGACATTCCCATTCATCATCTCTATATGAAGCAGCAGCAGGATGCTCATAAACTAATACATGATGTTTTCTTTCATCTATTAATTTAGCATACGGTTCTGCTTTTCTTCCCCATAGTAGAAAATATACATTATCCTGTGTCTTACTTATCTCTTTAACAACAGTTTTGGTAAACTTCTGCCATCCTATTTCAGAATGTGAATAAGGTTTACCTTTAGTGACTGTTAGACAAGTGTTTAATAAAAATATACCTTGAGTAACCCATCTTTTTAAATCAAAAGGCATTACTTCAATAGGGTGTAATGGAGGAAACTTAGAGTCAGGATAATACTTTATATGTTTATCTATAAGCTTATCTCGATCTTCTTCATATACTTGTTTCCAAATACAGTTAAATATTCCTGCAAGAGAAGGACTTAATCTATTCTTACATGAAAAAGCAAAACCATCAGCATTATCATTATGATAAGGGTCTTGTCCTATAATAACTACTTTGATTTTATCCAAAGGTAATTTGAATATTCTAAGTCTGTTTTCTTTTTCAGGATATACTTTTAACTTGTTTATGCTTTCTGCGATATGTATCTTCTTAAGTGTCTCTAACATAAACTTACTATTGACATAAGAATAAAACGTATCATTCTTATACCATGAAGAGTGAACTCTTTCTTTTACTTTCTTACCTGTGTTGGTTTCAGATACTTTCAATCCTAATGAAACTTGATTCTCCAAAATTTACGGGTTTATAATTTATGTTTTTCAACACTTTATCATCAGGTGACCTTTTGACAATAATAGCATCTTCATTGATACGGTGTGTGTAACATCTGATAACTTCTCCTTGTTTATCAGGATGAACTCCTTTAGCATAAGCATCTGCGGTTTGAGTAGCTTCTTCTTCATTAGAACAAACCTTACTCATATTACTGTTATATACTTCTTGCATTACATCATCAACACTAATACCTAACGTCTGTGCAAGTCTAATGAGTACCCATATAGAGTCACCTATATGATCTTTCATCATGTTTACATCTAGTTTTCCATCTAAGTAAGCTTGGTTTACTTCTGAAGTAAGTTCATTTATTTCTTCTTCAATAAGACCAACTCCAAAAGATAATTTACCTTTTGTTAATACTTCGGGAGGTGTAGCAAGCACATCTTGTCCTACTATCTCAGCCCATTTTCCTATTTTTTCACTGATTGTCATATAAATATGGATGAAGTTTTAAATTTAAAGTGTAACCCTCTGAATACAATCGCTTAAGTGCTTTATTGTTATTAGGGTAAAGTTTTTCAAATATTCTCTCTACAATATATCTAGGAATATTCTCATCAGGTATTTTACCATGCATAGGTGTTCCATTGTTTCTTGTAGCTATGTCCATTATTATGAACTTGCTTTCTAAATCACTACCTGGAACAAGATACATACTACCAAAGTCCATTTTAGGATTTCTCAAGTAAATACGACAAGTATTGTCAACGGCATTAACTTTAATAACGTAACCTATAATACCAGCAGGTAGGTTTTCAAAAGGTCTTTTAGTCTTAACTAAAAAGTGTGGTCTGATCTCTTCTATTATCTTTGACATAGTTGTTAATATTATACGAAGGAATATAATTTTTTCTAGAGTTACCTAGTATGGTACAATGATACCTCTTAGGATAAAAAGTTTCTTTAAATAAACTGATAGGTTTTATCAACTCTACATATAGATTATGTTTTTGCATCATCCACTTTTGTTTAGTCTTGAAAATCCTAGTCATATTTTTAAAGTCGTGTTGGGGTTTAACTTCAAATATACTTACACAACCTATTTTAGTGTTATAGTTAGGTATGAATGGATATTGAGTTATTACTTCTTGACCTTTGACTATGGTAGGAAAGATAGTATTTCCATCTAATTTCTCTCCTCTAGGGATAAATGTGCCTTCAGCTTGTTTGTTCCAGATAATAAAAAAGTCAGGTGTGTAAACAGAATTACTAAGTAAATGCTTGTCTACCACCTTAACTTTTGTTTTCATCTTTACTATTACAGGTAACTTAACTGAATCAGAAAGATCAAAAGACTTTACATTATAACCTATCTTATCTATAAAACCTAGTTGTTTTAATTCATTAAGATAGTAAGAGAAGAAAAACTCTTCTTCACTTTCGTAAGGTGCTAATATAATCTTTTCTTTTTCAGTCATAGTTAAAGCTTATATATCGTATGGTGTAATACTATGTCCATAAAGATTAAACTTAGGAACTTCTATGAAGTCTGGAGGTTTGGTCCAAATATTATTTCTTTCTCTCCATCTTAACCATTGTAACATCTCTAACCATCCAGTAATTTCAGCTACTTGTTCAATAGGTGAATTATCTTTTTCTCTCTTAGGCATACCTTTTGCAGCTATTCTCAAATCAGTATTTGTAAAAGAACCTATAAAAGGTGGTGCTTTAGTAGTCTTAGATAAACCTATTAATATAGGCGGTAAGAAAACTCTACTTTTAAGACTAATACCATTTATAGTAAGACCTTTACGCAAGCCTATATGATAAAAAGAACCTTGTATATCATAACGATATTTCAAAACCGAATTTCTAAAATCATCAAAGTTTTTAGCCGATGTGGTTTTAAGATCAATAATCTGAACAGTATTTTTAGTGTTATTGAGAACTACCATATCGAGAAGTCCTTTACACATAACTGTTTCATATTCCTCATCTTCATCATGAGTTTGATCATAAACTTCTTCCAGATGTATTACTGATTGAGGAAACGTAATCATAACATCAAACAACACCTCTATATTATCACTACCAGATTGTTCAAGAGTACTGAAATACGGTAAAAGAACCTTAAGATAATTAGGTAACTTAGCAGCATTATCTAATGCTAATTCTATTTGATTAACCATATCCAAACTCATAAACTTGATATGAGGATTCTTATGTTTCATCAAAATATAAGGTTTTAACTTATCAAACATCTTCATCTTAAAATCTTCTTTATTGTTGGCATAAAAACCAATGTCTTTAAAAGACTGTAAGAAGATATTCTTTTGTGATTCTGAAAGTTCTGTTCCTTCTATCTGACTATCTAATACATTAAGAAAATGATCACATAGACTCTGTTCTGCATCAGTAATAGTGATAGGTAACTCTTTATGATATACAGGTTGATTAGTTAACTTATTTTCTACTATCTTACCTACTTCAAAGTAATCTCTTTGTTCAGGTTTATAATAACCTTTAATCATAGCTTCGGCTATCTCTGGTTGAGAGATAGCCTTAGTTATGAGTGATTGATTATAAGAAGATTCCAGACTATCATAACGTGATCTATCTGAAACAACTGTTCTATTTATCATCTTTCTTCTTTCTTATAGTTCTAGTTACTTTTTTAGTTTTGGTAGGCTTGGCCTTTGTTTGAGACTTAGTAGTTCTAACAGTCTTATTTTTAGTAGCTGTAGTAGCTGCTGCTTTAGGACTAGTAGCTTTCTTAGTTCTTTTAGGTTTCATCTCTACCTTACCTTCCTTTTCAACTATACGATTCTTAATCACATTACTATAAGTTTCAAGAACCTTAATCATGTGTACTTTAGTAACCTTTTCAGGTATGGTTAAAGCTTGGCGTAATTCTTTAGCTGTGCTATTTTTAACTCTAGCTTTTATAGATTCTGCAAACTGAGAAGCATATTCGAGATCATCATAATCATCAAAAACATCTTCTTCACGAATATATCTAGCCAACTCGGTTTTTTGAATTACCGCAACAGGATATACTGAACAAAATCTAGCTTTGCTACTATCGTAGTTAGGAACTGAAACAATATCCATAGGAGATATAAGACATACTAATATATCACCACTACCAAAATTACTTACATAACGAGGAGCACCTAGGTGTAGACCATTACTACATTCGTTTTCAGGATTTTTATCACAATCTACTCTAGGGATTCTAGTTTCTTTATGCAAAGCGTAGTAAGTATGCCCTTCTTGAGGTACACCGTTTACTGTAAATTTAGTATGATCAGACCTACCTGAATAATATCTGATCTCTTTACTAGGTTCCTCAATTAACTCTTTTTGCTGAGTCTCAAATATCTCATGTAACATTCCTAATTGTTCACAATCTTTATATTTTTGAGGAACTTTACGAATATCTACACATTCGATTGTACCGTTTTCTAGTTTAATAACAAACTGTTGCGTAGAAGCCTTCTTCTTTTCCTTAGTAAGATAAACCAATTCAGTTATCCGTTCTTTGTACTTAGCATCTGCTTCACCTACAACATCAGTTCTAACTTCTTTACGATGCGCTCTACGAAAAGTAAACAACATACCTGATTTACCTAATCTTAATTGATTACGCTGTATGTAATCAAAAGCACTAAGTCTTACGACAGGATCAGGATTATGAGCAAGTAATAACCAGAAATTAAGTAGAGTTGATCTTCTACTTTCATGTTCAGCAATAGCTCTTGCTAAAAACTCAGGTATAGAAACATTAGGTACTGAAGAATGATATAAAGCTCCATCAATTATTGTGAAGTCTTTAACCTCCTTATTAGTAACCTGTTGTATAAAGTCAATAAATACATTAGTTTTCTCGGCTTTCTTCTCTTCTTTTGTCTCATCATTAGGAGGAAACATTTTAAACACCTTCTTTTCTAAAGTCTTGGTTATTTTAATAACTCCTTCTAATAATTCAATAAGTTGATTCTTTTTGTCTTCCTCAACTTTACTTGAACGATACACTCTACCATCAGAGTAGTTTATCGTTACTGACTTTTTTGTGACTATAACATTCATAATAGTTTATTTTAGTAGAATACCTTTTGAATAATAATGTTTGCGCAGAAATTTTTTAAGATGTTTAGCCAGTAAATCACCATTTGGCGAATGAATTGTTAATAGAAATAAAGAAATTACAGGAGCACATTCTTTTAGTATTTGAACATCGTTATTTAATTCATCAACTTTTTCAATAAAGTAGTTTCCTTCAATTAGGGCATTACCCATCATCTCTTTTTCTATGAAAGTGTTTACATCTTCTAATTTGACAAACTTAAATAATTGATCACGATCTTTCAAGAATTTTCCAATAAAAAACTGTAATAATTTTCTATTAGGTGTGTAAAGTCTTCGAGTATTATAACATTTCAATAGAAAATTACTGATTCTGTCCAAAATGTCTGTTTGTTTAAGATCAGTACGAAATAAAGGATGTAATTCAGAACGAATTATCTCTCTGATAATAAGTTCTGTGTTATACTGCTTTATTATTTTACGAGTCCTACTAAGTTGTTGTTTATTATAATCATCTTTAGTGTGCTCTTCTATAGTTCCGTTAACTAATTCTTCCATTGTAATAAAATTATACAAGTGTTTAATTTGACTAAGTTTTGTTTTAGGTACAGTAATAGCTCTAACAGTGTTAGGTTTGAAATATTCTAACATCCCTGATAGAATATGCTGATCATCATCTGTACCATATAGAACTAAAGGATACTTAGTTAAATTAGCTAAAGTTGTTTCAAACTTGTCGAAAACATAACCATCACCTTTTTCAGCACGTCTAGCCTTTTTGACTAGTATCTTACCTTCAAGTTTACGTAATTTTTCTTTATTGACGTATTGAGCTTTATCAAAATCAGCAGGAACTTCAAATTGAGCATAGTCTGTAATATTGATATTAATCACACCTTCAATATAGGTCTGCCATTGTACAATCTTACCTCTCCATTCTGAAACTTTATCTTTCTTACGAGTAAGACCTAATGCATGTCTATACTGAGACAGACTTAACTTAGTATCTTTCTTCTTCCTAATGATATAATATCTCGGTTTAAGATCATTGTTACTTTTACGAAATAACTCAATCTCATGTATATATGAGTTCTTTCTAGTATTAAGAGGCATCTTAGTAGTATTAGTAATAAGATTCTTATTTTGAGCAAATATATCATTAAAAGTTACAAAACTCTTTTCAGGAGTATAAGCTTTACCATTCTTGACTTCTTTAATTATTTCATAATCAGGAATAATACTATCTAACCCTACCTTAATACCTATATTAAACCCTAGACCTTTGATGTATTTTGAATCAGCAATCGCCTGTTTAAATTCATCATCAATTAAATAATGTTTAGTTAATTCTAAGGTATTTATTCTAACTCCTGTAATAGGAAGAGACACATACTTAGCATGTTCTTTTTCTCTAATAAACTCATAAGGATCAGAATAAGGTTGCATGTTATTCATACAAAGTTTAGACACTTCAATTAGAGATTTTTTAATTCTATCTCTTATTAAAGTAACAGACTCTTCTTCATATAGTAAGTCTTCTCTACTAGGAGTAACACCTAACTCACCTATCTTAAACTTAACACCAATAGGTATATCTATTCTAGGTACACCTAAAGACTCCCACCTGATATCATATCTAACCTTACCTAAAACCACATGAAGTGATGGATTAACGTCAGTATGTCTTAATGAAGTACTGTAAAGACTATTACTAAGAAAGTAATCACCTTCATAGATTCGATAGTTGTTATCAAAATTAGGAACTCTAAAATAAACATTATCAAAGTAACCTAATTGAGAACGTATTTCTGTTAAGAAATCTTCAAAGTCATGTCCTTCAACTAATATTTGAATTTTAGTTCCTGATTCTTTTTCATCTTTTTCAATATCTCTTTCATAAACTAGATCAAAAGATGCACCATCTCCATCTAATGTCATATTGTAATGATAATATTTACCTTCAGAATGAGTATGAATCTCAACAAGATCAGTATAAGCTAGTCCACTTTTAGAACCTAAACCATACATACCGTGTTGACTATCATCATCACCTTTAGTGGAATTAAGTAGTTCTGACATAACTAATGCCCTATCAGGATTGATACCTATTCCAAAATCTTCTACTGTAAAAAAGATTTCTCCATCAGGAGTTTCTTTTAGTTCTACAATTACAGCATCTTCATCATTACCACCTTCTACTTGAGCATCCCAAGCATTAGAGACATATTCTCTTATAAGAGTTCCTTTAGGATTAGCATATAAGTTTTTAATAAAGATACGGAACAGTACTGCTTCGTTAGAAGTGTTAACTGTCATTCTTCGTTTCTTCACATTACCTATAACTATATTTTCATTACCTTTATTCTCTGTGAATACAGCCATTTAGATATTTTTTAGTAAATTCAATGTTAAACATATCAATGAGGTCTGAAGTATCTTTAGCTCCTTTATAACCTCTCTTTCTAAACCATTGACCTTCTGTTATGAATATGGGTATAGTATGATGTTCTTTTTTCATTTTAAGGGACATTCTAATACCTGTATTATCATAATCTAAAAGAGTATATATGATTTCAAACCTTTCTTTTAGTTTCTCCATAACATTATAATGAGGACTAATTGACTCTGAAGGTAATGCACAAGCAGGATAACCTAAACTATATAAAGACATTATATCTTTATAAGACTTAGTTATTATGAGTTGTTTTCCTGTAAAAGGTAACATCGCAGTTCCTTTCATTTTAGGTCTATCTGAACGATGTTTCTTTGTTTTCTCTCTTGAAGGAAAATATACTTCCCAATGTTTTCCACCAAGATAGTACGCATAACAAGGATCATATCTATTCTTATATACATAAGCTATGTTCTGATCATAAGTATCATTGTACCATAACTTACTTACGGCTCTAACTTTAAAGTGATTTAATATTTCTTCTGATATATTAAATTTCATCCAAAATCTTAAATCATCTTCGTTAAAACTTCTACTCTTAACGTGAATAGATTTTAAAAAGTGTTGTTGTTGATATATCTTTTTGGATTCAATAGGATTATGTTTAACATTATACCATGCCAAATTAAGAGCTTCATTAAATGTACACTTCTCTAAGAACATTATTAAATCAAAACAATCTCCCCAAAAGTAACCTGAGTAATCTCGATATACTAATTTATCGTTATCTCTTTGATATATCATGCATGTAGCTTTATTGTCTACACGTATGTGAGATGGACTACAAAAATACTGATAAGGTTCTACTTCTAGTCTGAGGTAATATTGTAGTATGTTTAATTGAGGTATCTCCTTGAGAACATCTTCTTTAGTTAAATTTTCATTAACTACTATATTTTCGTTCTTATACATTTTGAGACATTATGGTATAACAAAAAAGGGTATGCGTTAACATACCCTTTTAAGTTTATAAAACTAATTGTTTATTAGATGTTATCAAGATCATCCATGTCAACACTGCTCAAATCACTATTTGAACCTGATTCAAAATCATCTCCATCTGATTTAGCCAATGCTTGATAATCATACTTGTTAGACTTGTTAAAAGTCAACTTAGTATTCTCGTCTGATACAACTTCATGTTCAGCACCTTCAATAAGAGCTTCTACAAAAGGAGGAAGTCCTAGTTCAGGAGCAGTTTTAGTTTCTCCATTAGCTTCATATTCTCTACCAGAAAACTTCATTCTAACAAGAGGATGATTCTTCTTTTCAGCAATAGCATTAGTCAACTTTGCAGTTGCGGTTGCATATTCTTCAAGTGTTTCACCAGCAATCTTATCAGCATTTTCACGCTTTGTGAACTTTGTCAATAAGTGAATGATTTTCTTTCTTTGATACTCAAAAGAGTTATCAGTAAGATAGAGTTTTAATTCTCTAACAGGTCTTTCTTCTGGCTTATCAGTAGTAGCATAACCTTCTTCAGTACAAAACTTAAATCCAATGAAAGGTGTACCTTTATCATCAGATTTACCTGAAGTAGCTCCAATTAAGTGAACTTTAAGTACTCCAGGATAGATGTATTTCTGCTTACCATCACTACCTTCAGTACCTTGAACTCCAGTATTACCATATTTACTCATAGTAAATCTTTTTAATTTTGTGAATTAATTTAAAAAAGGTAGGCCGTTAAGCCTACCTATAACAAATTGTGAAATCAGAAATTAGATTCCATCAAATGCATTGTCATCATCATCTTCTTCTTCATCATTTGATGATTCGTCATCATCAGTTGATGATTCGTCAAAATCTTCAGGATCAGAATCAATAGAAGATTTATTAGAAGATTGAAAATCAGATACATCATCTTGTGATGAATCATCATCTTCTTCATCCTGCTCATCAGCACTAACAGTTAAGTTCTTAGCTGTTCTGTACTGAGCCTTAACTACTTCTCTGTCAGTCTTAACAACTACGAAAAGAGGGTTTCCGTTCTTGTCAGTCTTACCTGTTTCAACAAACATCAAGTCAATAGGCTCAGGATTGCCATTTTCCTTAACATTAAACTCTTTAGGTAAAATTTCAGCAGCCACAAGTGCAGAATGTAACTTGTCAGAAGTAAAGTTCTTACCCTTGTCTTTTTCTTCAAGGTTAGTACCATCTTCTTGTGCTTGGTTGATGATCTTCATACTCTTAAGAGTATTAGCTTTCTCAACAGGCATACAAGCTACAACTACATGACTACCTACTTTACCAAAAAGACCTAATCCTTTCTCCCATGAAGCTACTCCTGTAAACTCCATTCCAAATTTAGTCATACCAAATTTGTCTTCACCTCTAGCTCTAAGATGATAAGAAGGTACTGTTACAGGTCTACCACCAGCTTTTCCACTGTTAGCTGATTCTTCTTGTTTCAATGCGGAGATGTCTAAATTAAATTCTTCCATTACGATTGTAATTTGTGTGTTAATAAAAAATTAAAATTAATAAATACATGACAATCACTTCCTATACACCTTGATAGTCTTTGATCTTTTCTATTACTTGTTTTAAGTCATTGTCAATGTAAGCTTCTTTGAACAAGTTGTTACTTCTTGCGCTATAATGTCCGATAGTTCTTGTTACAAGTACGTATCTGTCAACTTCACCACTTTCTTCATTCTTTATCTTGTGGGTATAGAACAGGAAATCGAAATAACTATCAGGCTTAAACTTTTCTTCTAACATCTTGCCAGCAGGAACAAATATTTTGTATTCCTCTGTTACATTATCAAAGATACTATGAAATTCTGTAACTACAAAGAGGTTTTCACGTAAATAATCAACTGATAGCAACAAATTTCTTGCAGCATCACCAGCCAATTCCCAAAATCTTTGGTAGGCTTCTCCACCTGATTTACGTTGTATAAACTCTTTTTTTGATAATACCTCAGTAAAGAAGTGAGTAAAATCTGGAATGATCACTATCTTTATGTGGGGCATGTACTTAGATACACAATTCAAGTATGTTTCAATCATATTAAAGTCTCTAACAACCATTCTGTTACCTTTAAGACTCCATTCACCTTCCATAAGCTTTTTTCTTACTGCATCACTTTTAAGTAAGAAGTTAACTTGGTGTGATTCATGTTTCTCAAGTATTTTAAACTGTTGATTAGGGTCTTTAACAATACTCTTAATTATCTTCTGTGTAACATCTAAACCATCTTTACCTGCTATATACAACTTATCTAAAGGTTTTCCAGC